>Ga0187780_10000271_pt1 | contig 39186 bp, 36 predicted proteins | sample 1015_Q2_SP10_20__FD_132429 | JGI IMG/M metagenome (GOLD analysis project Ga0187780, IMG submission 132429) | Tropical peat soil microbial communities from peatlands in Department of Meta, Colombia - 1015_Q2_SP10_20_MG | ecosystem: Environmental > Terrestrial > Soil > Wetlands > Peat | place...
ATGTCGAGCCGGCCTACGAGTACAACTTTGGGCGGGGGCATGAACAATCACTGGGAATCAGCGGGGGCCTGCTGATAGCCATTCGATGACCTGGATCAGGCTAACGAACGAAGCGGTGAGGCAATGAACCGGTCCTTTTTCATCATCCTGGTTCCGGCGCTGCTGGTGGCGGCAGGATACATTTTCGTGCTGCGGTATTTGGGATTCGCGCCTGGCTATGCGCGGCTGATCGTAGTGGTAGTTTTGTTTTTGGGGGCCATTTATTGGCTATCGCGCAAGGGTTCGCGAAAAGCGAAGCCGGATCAGCATTAGGCGTTGACAAAGCCCGGCTGGCCCGGGCTGAAGCCAAGAGTGGCGTTTCAAAATATGTTCATCACGGAAATTTTCAAATCGATTCAGGGAGAGGGCACGCGCGCGGGTTTGCCCTGCATTTTTGTGCGCCTGACGGGATGCAATCTGCGTTGCACGTGGTGTGATACGGCTTACGCGTTTTATGGCGGCAAGAAAATGAGCACCGGCGAAGTGCTGGCGCGCGTGGATGAGCTGGCGGGACGCGCGGAAAATGCCCCAGGATCGGGCGCGACGATGCCGCTAGTCGAGCTGACGGGCGGAGAGCCACTGCTGCAGGAGGAGATTTATCCGTTGGCCGAAAGTTTGCTGGCGCGGAGCTACACGGTGATGATTGAGACGAGTGGAGAGCGTTTCATCGGGAAACTGCCGAAAGAAGTGATCAAGATCGTGGACGTGAAGTGCCCGGATTCCGGCGAGCCGGACACGTTCGACATGAAAAATCTGGAAGCGCTCACCGAAAACGACGAAGTAAAGTTTGTGCTGGCCACGCGGCGGGACTATGAATTTGCGCGGGAGTTTACGCGCGGGCATGGCCTGGCAGGGCGCGTGAGGCAAGTTTTGTTTTCACCGGTGTTCGAAGATCCAGAGGGGAAATGGCCGGGGCTGGAGCCCCGCACCCTCGTGGAATGGATTCTCGCGGATGGACTGCCGGTGAGGCTGGGATTACAGTTGCACAAATTCATTTGGGATCCTGCAACGAAGGGCGTCTGATGGCGGACTCGCAAAAAGCGGTGGTGCTGCTGAGCGGTGGCATGGACTCCTGCGTTACGGCGGCAATTGCGCTTGAGGAGCACGGCAATGAAAACCTCGCTCTGCTCCATGCGAGTTACGGGCAGCGCACGGAAAAACGCGAAAGGCGGGCGTTCGAGGAAATTGCCGATTGGCTGGAGGTGCGACCGCGTCTGGTGGTGCAGCTCGACCATTTTCGCGCCATCGGCGGATCGGCGCTGACAGATAAGAAGATTGCCGTACCGGAAAATGAATTGGGCGCGCCCGGACCACAGGGTAGCGTGATTCCAGTCTCGTACGTGCCCTTCCGCAACGCGCATTTCCTCTCCGTGGCGGTGAGTTGGGCAGAAGCGATCGGCGCAGGAGCCGTTTATATCGGCGCAGTCGCAGAAGATAGCAGCGGTTACCCCGATTGCCGGCCGGAATACTACAAGGTCTTTCAAGAACTAATTCGCGTGGGCACGCGGCCGGAAACCCATATCGAAATCGTGACACCGGTGATCAAGATGAGGAAGAGCGACATCATCCGGCGCGGATTGGAGTTGGGCGCGCCATTGCACTTGACGTGGTCCTGCTACCAGAACGAAGATGCCGCCTGCGGAGTCTGTGACAGTTGCCTGCTGCGGCTGCGCGCATTCGCGGAGGCAGGGGCGACGGACCCGATTGTGTATCGCCGGGCGGTTTCCGCGCCACGGTAGGTTTGACGGGGGGCGATTGGAGCCCGAAGGTCTGCCTACGGTCGTCAGGCTTGGAATCGGCGTATTCCGGAGCGATAATGGGGCCGCAGGGACCGGAGATTCCGGACACGCTCCCCCGGTGAAAAGGAGAATGGAGCATGAAGCTTCTCAATAAGCCAGCCGTGCTGGCCGCGGTCCTCGTGGCAGCGCTGGCAAGTTTGCTGGCGCCGCGCGCGGCCGCCCAGACCGGTTCGATCAGCGGACAAGTTCTAGACGTTAATGCCAAGCCCTGGGTAGGGTTGACCGTCCAGGCGGTCAGTGACCAGGGCGCGAAGCAGGAAACCAAAACGGATGCCGACGGCAAATATGTCATGCGCAATCTTCGCACCGGCGTCTATACCGTCACGATTACTGCCTTTCCGCCACCGAACGACAAACAGGCGGCCTATGAATTCGCCAAGGTCCAGGTACGGACCGGCGAGGAAGCCAAAGCGGACGCCAATTTCAAGGACATCATGGCGAAACAGGGCGCTGCCGCTCAAGAACAGGTGAAGAAGCAGGAGGAAGCCAAGGCCAAGTTTGAAGGGCTAAAAGCGCACTTTACCGCGGGCAACACTATCCTTGACCAGGAAAAAGCGGCAAAGGCCGATCTTCAAAAGGCGACTCCCGACCAGAAGGATGCTGCCAAACAAAAATTGATGGATCTTTCCGACCAGGCTGTAAAGGAGTATCAGGCGGCGCAGCAATCGGCGGGCGAAAAGGATCCGAACCTGCATCTGATTTGGGCAAAGCTCGGGGAAGCCTACGATACCGCCGGCCGCAATGAAGAAGCCGCGAACGCCTATCAGCAGGCTATTGCCGCCAAGGCGGATGTGCCGGGGTATTACAACAATTTGGGCAACGTGTTGGCGCGCGAGGGGAAGATCGACGACGCCAAAGCTGCCTACACCAAGAGCGCCGAACTCGATCCGACAAATGCCGCGACGGCATGGAGAAACTTCGGCATCAGCCTGTACAACGCGAATCGCCTGGGCGACGCCGTCGAGCCTTTGCAAAAGTCCGCCGAATTGGACCCCAAGAATGCCCAGACCTGGTATTTGCTCGGTGCGTCCCTGGTGAGCAAGATGACCACAAAAAAGGTGGGCGACAAAGAGGAAATCCAGTTTGCGCCAGGAACCGTGGAAGCGTACCAAAAGGCCGTCGAGCTGGACCCCAACGGCCCATTTGGCGCGCAAGCCAAGCAAGGGTTGGAAATGCTCCAGCAGCTGGCCCCGGGAATCGAGACCAAGATCAACACGAAGAAGAAGAAATCGTAGCGGACTGTCCGTTAACAAATTCTGGCCGGCTTTGAAGGAAGCCGGCCTTTTTCTTTTAGCTATGCGTGAGCGTCCCGGTAATCTTCGTCCGTCGCAGAGACCACGCGAAAACGCTCATGGACAGCGGCAGGAGCGCTGCCGCAAAAACGAGCAAAGTGAGCAGCGGGCGCCAAATCGCCGGCACGCTTGCGCCACCCAGCAGCGCGGCCCGCATGGATTCGAGAGCATAGGTCACAGGATTCAGCCGCGCCACCCATTGCAGCCAATTCGGCAGGATGCTCACGGGAAACAACATGCCGCCGGCCACGCTGGAAATCCCCAGAAAGAACCATTTCGCGGGATTGCCGCGCTTGAAAATCAAGAGATAGCTCGCCGAAAGAATTCCCAGGCCGGCAAACGCGAGAAGCGAAATCACGAGCACGACAAGGACGCTAAGCCAGTTTGCGGACCGTAGCGGGAAATGGAAAAGTGCCGCCGCCCACGCGACATACACCGCGATGCGCAGCGTGGTGGCGACAAAGGGATAAATCGCGGAACCTGCCAGGAAAACGGGAAGCGAGGTTTGCGTGACCAGCAGGTGCTCCAGCGTCCCGCTGTCGCGCGCCTCCTCGAGGCTGCGGTCGAAACTGTCGAGCGCCACATTCAAGTAATCCAGAAACACAAAACCAACCAGCGAGAAAGCGAAGTAACTTCCGCCCTGCGGGAGCGAGCGCTGCAGTTCCGGAGTGTCTACAAAGCGCGCTACGTAATAGAACAAAGCAGCGCCAAAGAGCGCTTCGATAGCCTCGAAAACGAAAACGGTGCGGTAGGTTCGGGCAATGCTGAGGTCGCGCCAGAAAAAAAGCCAAATGTCGCGCACGACGCGAATCATACGGGCGAGTCCTCCGGCGCTATCTGGCCGCGGCGTCCGGTGAGCCGCAGAAAAACCCCTTCCAGGGTTTCCGCGCCGGTGCTTTGCTTCAGTTTGGCGACGGACTCGCACGCCAGAAGGCGGCCGGCGTCAATCACCGCAACGCGATCGGCAAGAAGCTCGACTTCAGGGAGAGTGTGAGAGGCGAACAGCAGGGAAGTCCCGCCGCGGCGCAGGATTTCCGTTTTTAAGAAGCGGCGAAACTCCGCGGCGGCAAGCGCATCCAAGCTGCGCGTTGGTTCATCGAGCAGCAGAACACCAGGTTGATGGAGCAGCGCGCGAGCCAGGCTGAGGCGCTGCACCGTTCCCGAAGAAAGCGTGCGCACCTGCCGTCCCAAGGCTTCGCCGAGGCGAAACTGTTCCGCGAGCTGTGCGATTCGCTGCGCTGCGTCGGAGCGCGAGAGCCGGTTCAACTGGCCGAAGAAGGAAAGATTTTCGCGTGCCGTCAGCCGGGCATAGAAGCCGTGGTCTGTGCCCGCATGGTAGCCCAGGCTGCGGCGAACTTCACGCGAGTGATGAACTGTGTCATGCCCCGCAACAGAGGCGCGGCCGCTAGTGGGAACCAGCAGCGTGGCCAGAATGCGCAGCAGCGTGGACTTGCCCGCTCCATTGGCTCCGAGCAACGCTAGCGCTTCACCCTCGCGCACCTCAAATGAGACTCCATCGAGCGCGACGGCTGTCGGTTTTTCGAATGGTTGGAAGAACGTGCGCCAGCCGCTGCGTGCCGGCGGAAAAGATTTTGCCAGAGCTTCGACTTGGATGGCGGCGTCAGGCACCGGAACTTTTATAGCGTGTCTTCCGCAGGAAGACAATCGCGACGCAGCGGACGGTTACGCAAGGAAGGGTCAAAATCTTCTTGCACGCTGCGCATGGCGAACCGGCGAATTCCTCGGTACAATGTGTGTGCTGTCGCATTCTCCCTCGTATTGCAGGATCACGGGGGCGCGCAATTTCTGAGGGGCCCCAGGAATGGTTACATTTTCGGATCGCACCGCTATACCCCAGCACGTTTTGGTGCGCGTTCTCGATCGCGAATCGGTCCTGTTGAATTTGGAGACCGAAGTCTATTTTGGCCTGGATGAAACCGGCACGCGCATGTGGCAGCTCGTGACGACTTCGCCGAACATCAATGCGGCCTATCAGGAACTTCTTGCCGAGTTTGACGTTGAGCCGGAATTGTTGCGTACTAATCTCGCAGAATTGTTAGGCCGGCTTGTGGAAAACGGGTTGCTCCAGGTTTTGCCTGCTGATGTGGGAAAAGCTGCGGCGGTTTAGCGCGCTGGATGCATCTGCGCAGAAAATGTTTCTGCGTGCGTTGGTGATGCTTCCGGTTGTTTCGGCGAGCCTGAAAACGCTTGGCTTCCAAGCCACGAAGACAGCCCTTTGCATTCTCGTCTCAAACCCTGATTTAGGACTAGCCGCGGAAGTTGTCAAAGCCCGAATAGCTCTCGCGGCGCACATGGTCAACTCTGCCGGGCGCTATGGAATCGTACGCGCCTCCTGCTTGGCGAAATCGTTGACGTTGTGGTGCCTGCTCGGCCGGCAGGGGATCGCATCCCAATTGCGCATTGGTATCCGAAAGGAACACGGAGGGTTCTCGGCCCACGCCTGGGTGGAACGCGAAGGCGCGGCGCTGAATGAGCCGGACGACCAGCACCGGCACTACGCTGCATTTGATGAAGCGTTCGCCACTCTGCCGCAAGACGAATCGTAAATAGCTCGCGGCAAACGGAACGGTTCGCACAAGAAAAGGCCCCCGCTTCTGCCGGGGGCCTTTTGCAATTTACATTTGGCTGGCGCCTTGCGTCAGATGCTCGTGCGGTGAGACGTCAGGTGCTTGGTTCGCGGCGCGGGCGCCGGCAATTCCACGGCTAGTGTTACAGAGGCGCGGCTGCGCAACACGCCCAGCTTTACCGTGCGGTCTTTCGCATCGCGCTTGGCCGCAAGTTTTTCCCGAAGATCGCCCAAAGTACGGATGCGGTCGCCGTCGAACGAAGTAATCACGTCGCCGGCTTTCACTCCGGCCTTCTCTGCCGGTGAATCCGGATTCACTTCGCGCACCAGGATGCCTTCGCCGTCCGGAGCGCCGAAGAAATTGCCGAGCTGTCCATTGAGATCCTCGGCGTCAATGCCCAGCCGCGGCTGGCCGCCAATCAGCAGGGACCCGTTCCACTCCATTGGCGGAATCATGGGAATTTCCGGCATGTGGAAAGCGAAGTTTCCCTGCTCCGGCGTAAACATTTTGAAAGAGTGCTGCCCTTCCTCGGATTTGCCGAGCGTCACATTCACGTTCTGGCTTCGGCCATCGCGCCACACTGTGAGCTGCACGGTCCGGCCCGCGGGAATCTCGTGGATCATCCGGCGAAATTGCGCCGCGCCTTCGACACGCTGTCCGTTCAGTTCGGTGACGACGTCGTTTTCCTTCAAGCCTGCCTTTGCTGCGGGGCTGTCCGAAACGATTTTTCCCAACACCACGCCGCGTTCCGCGGGGAGCTTGAATTCTTTCACGTTTTCGCTGGTGACTTCGTGAAGCTCGACGCCCAGCCAGCTGCCGCCTTCGCCGTCAACGAAAATGCTGACATTGTCATCGTCGTCCGCCAGCACCGGAAGATTCTCCAGTTGCTGGACGGCTTGTTGGTGCTGCGCAACTGCCATCTCTGAAGCAAGTTGCGCCGTCCTCGCAGCTTCTGCTGAAGCGTCGATTTGAGCCTGTCTTTCCGCCAGCCGGGCTTGCAGCTTTTCGAGTTTCTGCTCCAACCGTGCAACCGCCGAGTCGTCGGGAGATTGCGATTTTGCTGGAGCCGCGGGCAAGGCGATCAGCGCAAGGCTAAGCGCTGCTACGCCTCCCACGGTCAATAGAGTTCGTGTATTCATTTCGTCCCATCCTCCTGAGCGCTTAGACGCAGCAAAAGTGAAATCGTCAAACGCTCGAGCGCAAAACAACCAGGCGAATGCCGCCGTTCACCGTGCGCAGATAAATCGGAGCGCCGCCGCGCCCCAGTTTGCCGTGCATTTCTCGTGGCCGCTGTGTGCTTTGCATGGTAATGGGCAGCTCGGAAGAGAAATTCCCATTCATGCATCTCGCCTCGACTTCCGCTTCCATGTCAAAGGGCACGGCGAGGACGAGCGAGCCATTTGTGGTTTCCGCGGTAGCGCCGGACCTGTCGGGAGCGTGCGCGAGCTCCAGGTGCACATTGCCGTTCGTGGTGTGCGCGTGGACGTTTCCCCCCGTTTCAAAAACTTCGATGTTCCCGTTGACCGTGTGCAGATCTTCGACGTTTTCCAGGCCGGAAACGCGCAGCGTGCCATTGACTGTGCCGATGTGTTCGACGTGCGCGCCATGCGGAACGTGAATGGTGTATTCCACGGCGACCTCGACGCCCTCGTTCTGCGGATAGCGCGTGGCGATCGAGATGGCCTCAGGCCGCGCGTCCACTTCGATGGAAACGCGTTCGAGGTCCGTTTCCTGTTGCTTCGCGGTCTTCACCGCGTGGATCTCGACGACATCCCGGTCCCATCCTTGGACGTCCACGGTTCCGTTGACGTTTTGCAGCTCGAACGTGCCTCCGGGCTGCAGCGGGTAGGACTGGTTAAAGTCCTTGCTGATCGCGTACCCGGGAGCGGCCCAAAGAGCGGCCAGCGAGAAAAGAGAAAAACAAAAAGCACCCGCACGAGAAAAATGACGTCGCATTGCGTTCTACCCCCTTAATGAACCTGCAACGAACAGGACCGAGGACCCGAACGAAACTCGCGCGCCCGATAAACTTCCAATCAGGGCAATTGAAAATCAAACGTCACGGTCGAAACCACCTCGACCTTTTTTCCGTTGAGCCACTTGGGCTTGGCTTGCCATTTTTTTACAGCGTCAATCGCCGCATCTGCCAGGACCGGCTCACCTTGCAAGACTTTTTGCACTTCGATGTGGCCCTCTTTTGTAATCCGCACCTGTAGCTTCACAATTCCATGAATGCCCGCGCGCTGGGCAAGCGTGGGATACGCAGGAGCGGGGTGATAGGTAAACCGTTGGAAGCATTCATCGGGATCTTCGCTGATCGCTCCTCGAAAAGTCAGCTCCAGGCTGCTAAGCCAGCTATCCAGCCAATCCATATCGGGTGGCGGCGGGGCTGAGGGCTCCGCTTGGTTAGCCGGACCTATTTCGCTGGGAAGCGGCATCGTGGGGATGCCATTCTCGGACAACCTCTTGTTGAGACGGTCCATTTGCTCGCGGACAAGCTGGGTATGATAGGCAATTTCTGAATCCAGGTATTTCAGCCGGATCTTCCCGGCCGTGGTGCGCAGCTTGAGCAGAGGGCCGCCCCCATGCAGCATGGCCACGGCATGCACAGGACCGCTGCCATTGGCGGGTCGTTGAATGTTCAGATTCAGCGCGGAATCGGCTTCGATCTGGCGTTCGCTGCCGTTGACCACAGTGGCATCGAGCGTAGCCGCCAAATTTCGTGGCAGAAACAGCACGATATCACCGCTGCCGGATGCCAGTTGAGAGGGACCGCCCAGCCGCACCAGCCCGCCTCCTGACACTGCGTCTGGATTAATCCACGCCGTAATCGTGCCTCCTGAGGTGGACGCTTGCACCGCATCGGCCACGCGCGTCAGGCAAATGCTCCCTGCATTCGACTCCACTTCCATCGGTCCGGATACGTACATCACGCGGATCCCGCCGCCGCCGGTTTGCGCCCGCACGGAACCGCGCACTTCACCGAAATCGATCTGCCCGCCTCCCGTGTGCACGCTAACGAGATTTCCAGCCTGCGCGACGGTGATATTGCCTCCCGCGGTATCCAATTCGGCGCGCCCGCCGATCTTGCCCGCGCGGATGTGGCCTCCCCCGCTGTGCAGCGAGGCGTCCCCCGCTATATTCCCGGCGTTGATGTGGCCGCCTGCAGTGAAAGCGGTTAGATCGCCGGCAACGTCGAGAACCTGAATTTGCCCACCCTCCGTTTCGATTTTTGCCATGGGGTGAACCCGCCAATTTTCTCGAAGGGCGAAGGATCCGATGCGCCCGGCCGAGATGTTGCCGCCCTGTGTTTGCAGACGGGCAGCGCCGCCAATGTCGCCCGTTGTGATGTCCCCGCCTTCGGTGGCGACATCTACGCTGTAGCTGCGCGGAACGGTGATTTCCAACTGCACCCAAAACTGCGCATTGCCCGAGTGCGCCTTATGCGAGGGAAGCGAGCCGGTAATGTCCACGCCCGATAGCGTGGAGCTTGCCCGCAGAGAATAACTGTTAAGGAGCTTCTGCGCGCGGCTTGCTGGCGCGTCCGTTTCCACGTGCAACGTGTAGCGGACCACGGGAGCGGCGCCGGCTTCCAGGGGAACGATGTTTACCGAGCCGAGGTCCGCATTCACGCGGAGCGTCAGCCCTTCTTTGGTCGGGAGCACTCCGCTACGCACCGCGGATGTGCGAGTGGATGTCGGATCTCCAGGTCCTTCCGATGGAAGGGCGGCAGGCTCGTTGGCGTCAGCGGCAAAAAGCAGCGTTGCGGGAGGCGCGACAAAAAAAATACTTATGAGCGTCCCAAGGAGCGCGGCGGTGCGCGCGCGGAAGAGGGGAGCTGGATGGAAATTCAAACTCATCATGAACGAAAATCTCTGCCCGGACCAATTACTGCACTTCGCGCGGCGCAATCTGCCGCAGCGCGGCGGCGCTTCGCAACCGCACGTAGCGGCTGGGATCCCGGCGCTGCAATTGCTCCAGCACGCGCACCACGCGCGCAAGCGAAGCGTCATCGTCCGTCGGCTCTCCAAGTCCGGCCGGCGCGGCGACCCCGCCGGTGGGGACTGCGCTGGCTTCTGGAGTCTCGTGATCCAAAGAACCTACAAGTAAATTCACCGCCTCCACGCGCACGCCGGGATTGTTGTCGCGCTCGAGCGCGTCGAGCAGCATTTGCCGGACATCGTCCTCTCCGGCGGCGTCGCGAAGCGACTCCAGCGCCCTCATGCGCACTGCCGGATTCTGATCGTTGCGCGCGGCGTTGACCAAAGCGGTCCGCACCTGCTCATCGCGCACGACGGCCTTCAAGGCATCCATGCAATCGAGGCGAACGCCGGGGTCGAAGCGCTCGCCGTTCTGCACGACGTAGGTAAGCATCTGGCGCATATCGCTGTCTTGCAGGTTCCCGGTGAGCACCATGGGTTGCTCGGCATTAAGCTGCAATTGCACGTTGGGAGAGTCCGAGCCCTGAGAAGGAGAGAGATTAATGCCGCTGATCTGCATTGTCGAAAACTGGTCGGGGGTGAGCGGCTGCCGCGCGCGAACGTTGACCGCCTGCCCGGTGGCGTTCCGGCCGGAACTATTCTGCAGCCAGGGCACCAGTTGCGTTCCCGCCAGCACGCCGAGGAAAACTAGTAGCGCGCCGCTCCAGGCCGGGCGCAGCGCCATCCAGCGCCGCAGCCAGCCGAAGGGCCGCCAATGTTCCTGAAGCGGAGGCGCCGAAAGATCGTCGAGCGCTTCCTCGAGTTCGCTGCGGCATTGCGAAAGCAGGACTCCGGTCGCATCGATTTCATCCGCGGTTTGCGGAACCGAAGCCAGTGATGTATGGAGTTCTTTTTCTTCGGCCAGTTGCTCGCGGCAAGCCTTGCAGTTCGCGAGGTGTGCTTCAATCCGTTCGCGTTCGCTTTCATTGACTTCGTCGCAAGCGTAAAAAACCAGCAGCGGGGCGATGTGCTTGCACTTCACGGTGTTTTCAATCGGGCTCATCGCAATCCTCCCAACTCGTTGCGGAGTTTGCGCGTGGCGCGGAACAGCGAATTCTTCACGGTTTCCTCGGTGGTTCCCAGCATGTCGCCGATGGCGCGGAGCTTCAAGCCCTGATAATGCTTCATTTCAAAAACGACGCGCTCGCGCGGCGACAGGCGCTCCATCGCCCGCGCAATGCGCGCTTTGATTTCCTGGCCCATCAGCCTGCGTTCGGGATCGAGCGTCGGGCGGTGTTCGCGCTGGCGCTCAAAAAAATCGGTGATGCCTTCGTCGTGGTGCCCGGAGTTGGTCTCCGGGGCCTGGTCCTCGGGGCGAGCCTGGCGGCGCCGCAAATGATCCAAGCAAACGTTGGTCACGATGCGATAAAGCCAGGTATAGAAGCTGCACTCGAAGCGAAAGCGGTGGAGATTGCGGTAAACCTTCAGGAAGGCTTCCTGGTAGACGTCCCGGGCGTCTTCCGGGCGCTTCATCAGGTTCAGAGCCAGCCGCAGCACGTCCCGGTCGTAGCGGCGAACCAGTTCCTCGAAAGCGGCCCGGCTGCCGGCTTGCGCTTCTGCGACCAGTGCGCGCTCGTCAAGGTTGGGCAAAGACGTCACCGCGGTCAGGGCAGCATTGGTGCTGCCCGAGCAACCGTTTTCATCAGCCAAAGCAAAAGCCCATCTGGGGAGCGGCATTTTTCGCTTTCTCTTCGCGCGAAGCCGCCTTACCGGTTGCAGGACAATAGCTTACTGCAGTTTCCTGCATTGGAGTTGGCGCCCCGGCGCTACGGTACCACCCAATTTGGACGGACCACTACCGTAGGCGTGAGCGTAGCTCCCCTTGGTAACGACGTCAATCCTGTGGATTTTGTTTCGCGAAAGCGAATCCGCCAGCTTGCCTGGAACCCGTTTTTAGACGGTTCCGGGTGTGGCAGGGCTTGTCCCTGTTTGATTCGACGCCTGAAGCCGCCAGGCGGCCAGCGGCCAAGCGTAAAGGAGCGCCAGTGCGATTAAAACTGCGTAGCCGTTCGAACGATAAAACGCATTCGGTTGCGCCAGCAGTTCTGCGGCTCCGCCAATAAGCGACGTTCCGGCCACCACCAAGAAGCAGCCGAGGACATTAAGGCGCATCACCCAACGTACGCCGATGACGAGTACACAGAGCAGGACCACCCGGGCCGCGAGTTGTTTCGCCAAATCGGCCGAGCTGCCCCATCCCCCGCTCACCAAAGCTAACGCGCCCAGCAAAAACAACAAAATGCGCAAGCCAGGCTGGCGCATCCGTGCCGCGACAAACGAAGCGACGGCCATCACCACACCCGTAAGAAGCAGCGCGTGCAGCGCCGTTCCGCCCAGGATTGATGCGGCAGGGACAACCGCGTCAAATTCCTGGCCAAGTGTCAGATCCAGATACCGATGCGCGGTGGGCCAGTGCGCGGACGCCACAGCCAGCGCGCGCTCCAGTCCCAGAAGCGCTGCCGAGCCGCCTAATCCAATCCACAAGGCGTCCCGATAGTAATTTCCCGGCATGCCCAGCCAGCCCGGAAGGCGCTCTTCGGTGAAAGCGAGCCAGCCGTAATACCAGGCCAACGCGAACAGCAGCGCCACCGTGCCGAGGTAGAAGGGCGCGCCGAGTAGAATGCCGATGCCGGCGGCACCGAAAAATGTCTTCAAGGGGACCGCCGAATCGTAGCGGCTCAAGAGTTCGGCAAAGCGGTTGCCGAATGCAAACACCAAGACATACCCGGCAAGCGCCCAGACCGACCAAAACGTGATGCGCTTCCACGGGATGGAATTCGCGGCCTCGGAGCGAAGATTTTTCAAGAAAAGAATGAGAGCAGTAAGTCCCAGGCCGACGAATACCAAAGTCGGAACACCATAGTTGATGGCGACACGCGCCAGGGTCCTTTCTTCGTGTGCGCGCCGCCAGTCGTCGGGAATCTTGATGAAAGTGCGATAGTTCGTCACTTCGTCACCGAGGACTTGCAATTCGATTCGAGCGTGGGCGTGATCGCCCGCGGCCGATGCACTTGACGCGCTATCGTCCAGCGGTTCCTTTTGTTCCCAGGTCAGCGTATGGTCGGTGCGATGCGGCTTTTTGTCGGAGTTTGACTCAACCAGGTTCCAGTCACTAAGCGTAGTTTTTTTCTCTTCGCTCAGGAATTTTTCGGCGCGCGCTACCGCTTCTTCCTTCGTCAGTGTTGCCCCCGCCGCGGCTTCGGCCAGGGTGTGACGGAAGGAGTGAAGCGTTCCGTCGGAGCGCAGTATGATGGCGAATTCCTCCGGCTGGCTATCGCGAAAATAGCGGACGCGCCAGAGCGCGGCAGGCACGCGCTTCTCGTAGGTCGCGTTGGTTCCGGCGATCCCAATGCGCTCACGCAAGAATTCATTTGTGACGGGATCGGCGATGTCCACCAAAACTGTCGCGTGGTAATACGAATTCGGGTCCAGTCCGTGCTGCCGCAGGATTTGATCCGCCTTGGCGCGAGCGTCGCGCGCGCTGACCGACAGTTTCAGATAATCGCCAAGGGACTCGGGCTTCAGCCGCCACGCCAGCAAGCCTCCGACGATCAGACAAACAGCCAAAAAGCCAAGCATCGCCGGCGAAAGCGCGTCGTAGCGGCGGCCAGCTTTCGCCTCTGTGGCCGCGGCCGGTTCGACAGCGGGAGCGGCTTCCGGTTCGGGCGCATTGCGATTGAGCAAATCTTCGTCCGCTGCAAATCCGCCGCGCGCCAAATACGAAATACACGCAAACACCAGCGGCGCCAATGCCGCTGCGCCAACCACGGCGCCAGAAATCTTGAAATACAAGCTATTGGAACGCAGCAGCAGCAAGCCAACCAGCGAAGCATCCACGGTGTAGTGCCAGATGAGCGTCGCGACGATGCCCCAGCGCAGCATTACCAGTCCCGCGATGACTCCGACGATTCCGATTTCAATTCCCCGGGTGTAGGCCGGCTCTTGCGGATAGTTGCTGTGCAGGAAGCTCCACAAAAAGGCGGGAAGGATGACGGCAATCCAACGCGACCGGGTAAGCTTGTTGAAAAAGGGAATCGCGAACAGCCGGAACGTGAATTCCTCATTCGTGCTGGCGTACAAACCGATGGCTGCGCCGGAAATCCACGGAAACGCGGTGTTCACCGAATTATCGAAATTGATTTCCTGCGGCGCCCAGGCCCCAAGCTTGCTCGCCACGACATAGAACGCCACTACATAGCCGATGTGTGCCGCGGCCATCGACACGCCCACCACGGCTGCCGAAAAAAATTCTTTCGAACGCAAGCCGCGCAGCGTAAACGCGCGCGAAAGCTGCATCCGAGAAGGTTGTGACTCACGGTAAAGGGGTTCGGCAGAAGGCAACACCAGCGTTACCAAAAGCGACAGGCCCACCGCGAGGAGCAAACCTCCTGCGACCCTTCCGACCAAGAACGTACCGTACGAATCATGCGTATCGTAACTTGCGCCCCAGTGCGGCCAGTCATTCACGCTCTGCAAAAAAAGCAAGATGGCAACTCCGGCGCCCAGCCAAATCGCGCCGCGCCAGCTTGTTTTTCCCTGCTTTGTGAACTTGATGGCGAGCCAGACGGCTGCCCCCAACAGAAGAACGTAGGGAACGTAGAATGAAAGCGCGAGCGTGTCATTTCCTGAGCGCAGCCGCCTGTAACTGCGCTGCCACTCTTCAGGAACTTTCAGGAATTCCTCGCTTCCACCGATGCGGTCACCAAGCAGCGTGACTTCCAGCCGGTACGGCGCATCCTTGGCGCGAAAGCCGTGCTTTTCCCAGGTAAACGACCAATCCGTGCGATTCGGCCGCTTCGTCGAATTGGCTTCCTCGGGCAGCACGTCCCAGCCGCTCAGATCCATCCCGAGTTTTGCGCGGAGGTAATTTTGCGCGGCGGATTGCGCGGCTTCGCGTTCGAGCGAAGCTCCGGCGCGTTTTTCTTCGATCTTGTGCTCGTAGCCGGCAATTTGCCCCGAGGGGCTGACGCGCACGTGAAATTCCTCTTCCTGCTGTGGCTTGAAAAAGCGGACGTCCCAATACCACACGCGCAGTTCCGAGGACATCAATTGGTTCGCTTGCTTTAGTCCAAGTTGGCGCTCGAGATAGGTTTTTGCATCGTCGTCCACATCAAAAATAGCCGAGGCGCGATAGCCGCTGACGTTTTCGCCCATGCCGTCAACAAATTTTTGTGCCTGCTGGATTGCTTGCTCGCGCGTGACTTGCAGATTGACGGAAGCTTCCGGGAACGCCTGAAAAAAATATTTGTAGGCAAACAGGATGCCCAGAATTCCTGCGGCCACCCAAAGCAGCAGATTGCGTTTTTCCGAACCGGCCAGATGCTCACCCGCCACTCGCATCTCCTCCAGGCTGCGCTAACCGGCGCCGCCTCCGAAACACGAATCCCTCACTCTATCGATACGCGGGCCATTGGCGCAAGTTTCGCGCCTGCCAATGGTTTGTGACGAGAGTGATATAAAGAAGATGGCATGGCTATGAGTCTCAGCACCGAAGTGCGCATGATCAAGGGCGTGGGCCCACAGCGCGCGCAATTGCTCGCCGAGCGCGGCATCTACACGCTCGAAGATCTGCTCAGCTATCTGCCGTTTCGCTACGAAGACCGCATCCATTTTTCCAACGTGAAGGACATTCAGCCGAACGGCACCTACACCATTCGCGCCCGCGTGATGAGCGGCCAGGCCATTCCCAACAAACATGCCTACAACGCAATTTATCACCTGCTCGTTCAGGACGAGGCTGGTGGATTGCTGTACTGTAAATTCTTTCATGGAGGTTACCTCGAAGGCCGCTACAAACCTGGCCAACAATTGATTCTCCACGGCAAGGCGGAAATCGATAAGCTGCGGCCCGCGCGCCTGGAAATGATCAACCCGCAAATCGAATTGCTCAGCAGCGAAGAGCAGGATTCGACGGAAGTAGGGCGCATCGTGCCGATTTATGAAGCCATCGGCACGTTCGGCTCGAAACAGATTCGCCGCGCGATGTATGCGGCGGTTCAGATGATCGATCCGCGGATGCCGGAAATTCTGCCGGGCAGTCTGCGCGTGCGTCTCGGTTATCCCTTGCGCGGCGAAGCGCTGGTTCACATGCATTTCCCGGAGCCCACGGAATCGCTCGAAGCGCTGAACACGTTTCGCTCGCCTTCGCAGCAGCGGCTGATCTTTGAGGAGTTCTTCCTGTACCAGCTCAGCCTGGCTTTGGATCGCCGCGCCACGCGCAAAGAAAATGCCATCGCCTTTCGCGTGCGTGAAGACAAAGTGCGCGAAGCGCTGAAGCGCATCCTGCCGTTCAAGCCGACAGCGGCACAGAAGCGTGTGCTCGCGGGAATCGTTGCCGACCTTGAAAAGCCCGCGCCCATGAATCGCCTGCTGCAAGGCGACGTCGGCAGCGGAAAAACGATCGTCGCGCTGCAAGCGGCGGTGATCGCTATCGAGAACGGCACGCAAGCCGCGCTCATGGCACCGACGGAAATTCTTGCGGTGCAACATTTTCTCTCCGCGGGGCGAATTCTCGGCAAGGCGGGCTACCGCGTGGAGTTGCTGGTTAGCGGCTTGAAATTCGCCGAAAAGCAAGCTGCCCTCGAACGCATTCGCTCGGGCGAAGCACAGCTCGTCATTGGCACGCACGCGCTGATCGAAGAAAACGTCGAATTTCACAAGCTCGGCTTCGTAGCCATCGACGAACAGCACCGCTTTGGCGTTTTGCAGCGCAAACGATTGATGGATAAAGCTGCATCGCACGGCCACGCGCCCCACGTCCTCGTGCTGACCGCCACGCCGATTCCGCGCACGCTTTCGCTCACACTGTACGGGGACCTGGATGTTTCGGTGATCGACGAGTTGCCGCCGGGGCGCACGCCCATCGTCACCCGCCTCACCAGCGAACCGCATCTGCCGGGCGTGTGGGAATTTCTCCGCCGCGAAGTTGCCGCCGGACATCAGGCTTACATTGTTTATCCGGTGATCGAGGAATCGAAGCTCGAATTGAAAGCCGCGATCGACGAATACGAACGCTTGTCGAAGGACGTTTTTCCGAAAATGAAACTCGGGCTGCTGCACGGGCGGCTCTCGAGCGAAGAAAAAGACGCAGTGATGCAGCGTTTCCGAAAGAACGAGGCGCAAATTCTCGTCGCCACGACGGTAGTCGAAGTCGGTGTTGACGTGCCTAATGCCACGGTGATGGTCATCGAGCACGCCGAACGCTTCGGCCTCGCGCAACTGCACCAGTTACGCGGGCGCATCGGCCGCGGCGCGGGCAAATCCCACTGCATTTTAGTGGCGCCTGTTCGCATGACCGACGAAGCGCGCGCGCGGCTGGACACGATGGTGCGAACGTCGAACGGCTTTGAAATCGCCGAAACCGACCTGCTGCTCCGCGGCCCCGGCGAATTTTTCGGCACACGCCAGTCCGGCGAGCTGGGTTTCCACATTGCCAATCCGCTGCGCGACAAGGAGTTGCTCGAATCCGCGCGCAAAGAAGCGTTCGCGCTAGTCGAAGACTCCGCTCAGCAAGAAGCCCTGCAACGCGTTCTGCGGCTACTTCCAGGGGAATGGCAGCGGCGCTACCACCTTGCGCACATTGGGTGAGAGGATCATAAGCGGCTTATTTTCATTGGATTACAGTCCCACGGCACTTTCGGGCACGCCAATACCTTTTCGTCTTGTTCCTTGACTTAAAACTTAAAACTGACAACTTATTACTGCCTTTATGCGCATCATCGCCGGAACGTATCGCAGCCGCATTCTGAAAAGTCTCAAAGGCCTCGAGCTTCGCCCTACCAGCGACCGCTTGCGCGAGACGCTGTTCAATGTGTTGGGCGAGAGCGTCGCGGGTTCGCGTTTCATCGACCTTTTCGCGGGAACTGGCGCGGTCGGCATTGAGGCGCTGAGCCGTGGCGCTGCCGAAGTCGTGTTCGTGGAGAATCATCCGCCGGCGGTGGCGCTCATTCGCCGCAATCTCGAGTCTTTACATATTCGCTCGGGCGTAACGCTGCTGGCCGCGGACGCGCTTCGCGGTTTGGAGAAGCTGGCGTCGCGTCAAAAACGCGAGTCCCCGGGCTATGATTTCGCTTTTCTCGACCCTCCGTATGCAGCAGCGAAAGACTATGCCCGCGTGTTAGAATTCTTTGGTTCGGTGAGGCTGCTAGCCCCCGGCGGGATAGTGGTCGCCGAGCATCGCCGCAGCTTCGATTTGCCAGAGGAAATCGGAGCGCTCCGCCGCTATCGCGTGTTGCGACAAGGCGATGCGGCCGTGAGTTTTTACCGGGTCGTGGAAGCCAGCGGCGGCGAGAGCAACTCTGCTGAGTAAACCCCCGCAAGCAGAGGTTCATCTATTCTGTGATGGCCGCATCTGCTGCGCGGATGCGACGATCAACAAACGAGGCGAATTCACACTGAACGGAACATTGCTCTGAACCAGGTCAGCAACCCCTTCGCTTTTCTGTCGGCAGCCGCTGCGGCGGCCGCGCCCGCTCGCATTCGTCCCGTCGTTCCACCGCCAAAGCTGGACATCGCCTGGGGCAGCTTTCATCAGGGCATCTGGAGCAGCGTGCGCACCCTGCTCACCTGGACCGGCGTTCCTCGCAAATTCACGATTGACGGATTTTTCAAGGAATGCTGGATCGAGCGGAGAATTCCCAGGCGGGCCATCGCTGCCGCTGCTTTGTGGCACATCTTTTTTCTTATCGCGCCTTATCCAAAATTTCCGCAAACTCGGCGCCACTATGCGGCGTTTGAAAACACGGAACTCACCTGGTCCGGGCCCATTAATGATTTGCCGCTGCTCGATTTGAAAAGTTCGAAACCCAAGCCCAGCCCGCGCGGCGAGCCGGAAAAACCGCTGCCCGCGCAAGGCGCCGATGCATTCCATCCACGCCAGCATATTTTCACTGACCCCGTGCACCCGACGCATCCCCGGCAGACGCTCGTCAATTCTGCGGCGCCGATGGAGGCCCCGAAAATTCTCCCCAACCTGCCGAACATCGTGCAGATTCAGGAGGTGACAGGACCTGCGCGGCCGCGCTTGCAAATCAGCCAGGAAGCGCTCGCGAAACTGCATCCCAAGGAGCGCCACGTGGCCACCGCGATCGCTGCGCCACCTCCTGATGTTCCGATATTCGAGCAGAAAGCCGGCGAAATGCCGATATTGGCAGCGGAAAATGCCCCCGCGCGGCCCAAGCTGGAGTTGAATGCAGGCGCGGCGCCGCGGCTCGCGCCAAAAGCGCAAGCTGGAGAGGTTGCGCCTGCGCCAGACGTTGGCGCAGCAGCGATGAACGGCACTAGTGGGAATTCGGCGACGTTCATCGCGATTTCCGCGACGCCGGGACCTCCCGCGCCGGTTGCGCCGCCGCAGGGAAATCTGGCCGCGCGAGTTTCAATTTCGCCTGAAGGCAAGCAGCCTGGGGTGCCGGGCGGTTCGCCGAGCGGGACTACTGGCGCAAATGGCGGAGCGGGTGACGGACCGGGCAGCGGCGGAGGAATGGGAGCGGGGAATGGCGGCGGGAAAAGTGGAATGGACATAAGCATCAGCGGAGGCAATCCACCTGCAAATCGCGGCGTTTCCGGTTTGGGCGGGGCGGCAAAAATCAGTGCGCCCGTTTCGCACGCGCTCAATCTTCGGCCCGACTCGAATGCGACGGTCGAAGAGCCTCCAGTACGAACGGGGCCGCCAAACTTCGGCGCGCTTCCGCCAGCCGCTCCTCCCGAGCAGATTTTTGCGTCGAAGAAAGTCTACAAATTGCTGGTGAACATGCCGAATTTGAACAGCGCGACGGGAAGCTGGATTTTGAATTTTTCGGAGTTGCGCGTGAATTCTGAGGCACCCCGCGCGGCTTCCGTGGATTTATCGGGGCCAGCGCCGCTGCGCAAAGTCGATCCGAAATATCCGCCCACGCTGATGAAAGAACACGTGGAAGGCGAAGTCGTGCTGTACGCGGTGATCCGGCGCGACGGCTCGGTGGACAGCATTCAATTGGTCCACGGCATCGACGACTTGCTCGATACAAATGCCATGAATGCTCTGAGTCAGTGGAAATTCCGGCCGGCGTTGCGGCAGGGCGAGCCGGTTGAACTCGAAGCGATTGTCCACATTCCCTTTCACGCCCCGGACATTCGCTAATTCAAGTCCCTCGCGGTCGGTATTGCCCAGTTTGCTTTTCTTTACGCTGCTGTAGGGTCTCGTTTTCCTTTTACCCGACTACACGTCCAAGTGAAATTAGCACGTTCGCCGCGACTTCGTGGAACCGGACATCCGGCCCGGAGTAAGTTCCGGTTAGGTCGTCAACCTCCGAGAACGAGGTCGGCACCGCTCCCCACTTTGTGGTGAGTCGCTATCCCAGTTAACAACATTTCGGAAGGGAACCTTCGCATTCAGCGTGGTGTCTATTAGCATGAGATCAGGGAGTGCCGTGGTGCCAGCCCTTGATGACTGTTATCCGTGGCAATCAGGTGGGTGTGAGTGGACTATCCGATACTTATGGCGAGGGATGAGTTCGTTTGGGCGTCTCGACGTCATCTTGCTTGCGCTCATTCTCATATACGTTTTTGCTGTCGTCATCTATGTTTGCTGCCGCTACTACTTAGCTCGACGTGCGCGAGGGATTGATAACGCCAGCAGACGGACACTAGCCGCCGACCTGAACATCGAGGTGGGCAGTCTCAAATCAATTGCCGTTACCGCCCCATACCTGGGACTTGCGGGCACATGCGTCGGCATTTTCAGCGCATTCGTGGGCATAGGGATGGAAAAGCACGCAGCCATGGTAACGATCGCGACGGGAATAGCCGTAGCACTTATCCCAACAGTCGTGGCGATTCCTGCCGCTGTTTTGGCAACGGCTTCCTATAACTGCCTCCAAACGCTCGTCAACTTGCTCGAGGGCGACGTATTTGACGAGGTGCAGCAAAGAGGTCGGCACTTTCGGGGAGCGCGCAGGTTTCCTCCGACGAAGCCATTTTCGGAACTCCCTGCATTCGGGCTGCTCGTAGTGCCCGGCCTGGCCATTGCCATTACGGGGTATATGTCGTTTGCTTCCTTTCACACGCCAACGGGCTCCTACGTCCAACTCGCCTCGGCCCGCTGCGAATATGGTGTCCTCGACAAACTCATAGTTCTGCACATAACCGACGCAGGCAAACTATTTCTCAATCAAGAGCACGAAGACTGGACCAGTCTGGCAGGTCGCTTGTCGGCGATTTACAGTCTGCGCAAGGACCGCACGCTTTATCTCCTTGCTGACCCCGGCGTCCCTTTTCAAACTGTAGCTCACGCGCTCGACACCGTGGAAAACGCGCCGGCTACGGTAGCGCCTCAGGCCGTTGGCTTGAGAAAGGACAAGCTAGACATCAACGTGCGGTTGGTAACTCCAAAAGCGTTGAACGCTGGTTGCCCGGCGGGCTCGGGCCACCTCGTTTCAAGGTAGCTAGCGCAAAATCGTGATAATTCCAGCTACGAGCGGCCTTCGGCGAGTTTGGTGAGGGCGAAGAGCGCTTGATTGACGGGAGTTGGCACGCCGAGTTCGGCGCCGCGGCGCGCAACGTAGCCGTTCAGCGAATCAATTTCCGTGCGCTTGCCTCGATTCACATCCTGGGCGGTGGAAGAAAAAGCTTCCGCCATCTGCGTGGCAATCTTGAGTGCGCCAGCGAGAGCGGCCTTGGGATCTTCGAGGCCCGGGGGATGAACTTTCGCCGCGCGCGCGACAGCGAGCACTTCGTGCACCGCAGTCTCGACCACTTTCCAGGCGTCGGCGCTCGAAGCAATCTGGCCGTACTTGGCGCGGCCCAGGGCCGAGACGGCATTCAACGCGCAGTTCCAGATCAGCTTGGTCCAGAGTTCTCCTTCGATATTTTCGGAAATCCGGCAGGGAACATTCGCGCGTGAAAAAAGCGCAGCGATGCGCCGGGTCTTTTCGTTTTCCGGGCCGACGATAAGATCGCCGCGCCCAACATGCTTGACGCGTCCAGGCTCGGGAACGGAAGCCGCAACGTACACGACGCTGGGAAGCGCGTCGATGGAGGCAGCGGCGCGAATCTGTTCCACATTGTCCACGCCGTTCTGCATGCTAAGAACGAGTGCCCCGGGCGCAAGCAACGGAGCAATCGCGCGAGCGACCGAGGCGTTGTCGACGGTCTTTACGCAGAAAAGGACAATTTCGGCGCCGCGCACCGCGTGAATGTCGGTGGAAGCTTCGACGCGCACGCTTTCTTGAAAGTGCAGCGTATCGAGAGAAAGGCCGCGGTTCGTAACGGCTTCGACAAACTGCGGGCGGCCAATCATGGTGACCGGGGCGCCTGCGCGAGCGAGCAGGCCGCCAAAATATCCGCCGACGGCGCCCGCGCCGACGACGGCAATCCGCGGCCACTTTTCGGATTGCGTCACGGGGTAATCACGCTGATGAGGCGGTCGATGTCGCGCTCCGTGTTGTACAGATGGGGAGAAACGCGAATGTTGCCTTCGCGCAGGCTGACGATGATGTTTTCTTTTCGCAAGCGTTGGTAAAGCTCGGCCGTTCTTTCGCTGCTGCGCGCGGCAAAGCAGCCGTACGGGCCGCGCTGTGCCGCGTCCAACGGGCTGGCCGGGACGCAGCGGTCCTTGGGGAGGCGCTCGAACATAAAGTCGATCAATTTACGGTTGTGCGCGTGGACGCGCTCGGGTCCCATGCGCAGCACGAAATCGACCGAAGTATCCATCGCAACGAGATTGAAATTGAAATAGCTGGCCCACTCGGGTGAATCCCAGCGCTTTGCGCTGGCCGCGGGCTTGGGGTCATCGAATTTCAGCGCGGAGAAGTTTTCTGAGCCAGGCAGCGCCATCCAATAGAAGGGCGCTGGGAGAACACTGTCCAAAAGCTCGCGCCTAATCCAGAAAAATCCAGTCCCAAACGGACTGAGCAGCCATTTATAGCCCGCGCAAACCAGAAAATCCGCGCCCAGTTCGCGAACGTTCATCGGCAGCGCGCCGCAGCACTGGCTCACGTCGAGCAGCAGCAACGCGCCTTGCGCGTGACAAGCAGCGGCGAGCCGTGGCGCATCGAGCAGCGAGCCATCGTCAAAGCGCACCAGGCTCACGGAGATCACTCGCGTCTTTGGCGTCATCGCGGCAATCAAATCATCCGCGGTGATGAACTGGTCCCGCGGCGCGACGATTTTCAGCCTCAGGCCTTCCCGTTCTTCCATCGGTTTCCAAGCTGTATATTGAAGCGGAAATTCGCCTTTGGCGGTGATGACTTCGTCGCCCGGTTGCCAGTTCAAACCGTAGGCCACCGCAGCGACGCCGGTGCTCGCTCCCGTGGTCAACGCAACCTCTTCGGGTTGTGCACCAATCAGCCTGGCGAGCGAGGCGCGGAGGCGGTCCGGCACTTCGTAGAAGATGGAATCCGCTTTGTGATGGGGAAATTTCTTGGCTTCGAGGGCCGCCTGTACGGCGCGAATGGAAACACGTGGCAATGGCGACTGGCCCGCCAGATTCAAATACGTGGCGTCCTCAATTTCAAACCACTCCTGACGCCAGTCGATTTGCGGTGAAACAGTGGTGGAGGCCATGGGCCGCTCCGTGGATGGAATCGTAAAAGCTTAGATTCCCAGCACCAAGCTTGGGTACAACGGCCAAATTGGGCAGGGCCTCAGTGCCAGCGCAATGTCATCTTTCGTAATGGGTTGGGGTTGAAGGCGACCTTGAGATTCTTCGCTCATCCTTGTCGGATGGCTCGGAATGACAAGGATTCGTTGCTGGGTGGCTACGGAAGCCCTCGTGAGTTTCCTAGAAATGGCTGCGCAGCTCGCGGAAGGTCGGCAAGATCACGAGCTTGCCTGAGCCAGACAGCACCGGCTCGTGCTCGAGTGTCCAAGTGTGCTGGTGCGGAATGTAGACGGCGTTCAAACCAATCTGCATCGCGGGATTGATGTCGCTGCGTGGGCTGTTGCCGATCATCCAGCCGTGCTTCTTCACAATTTTGTGTTTGTGGACCAGCCCGCCGTACGTGTGTGGATCTTTCTCCGGCACGATCTCGATGAATTCAAAAAATCCCTGCAAGCCGGAGCGCTCGACCTTGGCGGCCTGCTCCGCGGGCTCGCCCTTGGTGAAGAGGATCAAGCGGTGGCGCTCCACCAGATACGCCAGAGTCTCCGGCACGCCGTCCAGAATTTTCGGCGGCGTCCGCTCGAGATCAATGACGCGGCTGTGAATCAGAGCCAGAGTTTCGCGCCTGGCCATTTGGTCGGCGAGCTTTAAATACGTTTCTTCGAGCGAGCGCCCGAAGCTGCGAACGCCATAGCCGTACTGCCGAATATTCTTGCGTTCCGTTTCGTTCAGAATGTGGCGGATGTACGCGCGGGTGTAGCCGTAGGGCTCGACGATGCTGATGAAGTCTTCAATCAGCTTCTCGAAGAAAACATTGTTCTCCCAAAGGGTGTCGTCCGCGTCAATCAGCAGTGTATGTCGTCGCATTGCATCGGGCGAACCGCAACGTGCGCTGCGCGGTCCACCTCCCCCAGCCTCTTCCCCAACCTTTCAGTTTAACAGTGCTATTCCAACTTGTTACCAAGAATCTCGGCGAGCCAGAAGCCAAGCGGCGCTTGAGGCAGGATCTCACGACCCTTCCAATTCGGTTAGGAAGGCTGGAACGGCACCAGCCGAAGGGCGTCTTCGGCGATGGCGGCCGCGGCGCCCGGCCGGCCGAGTCGCTTGGCGGCATCGCGCATTTTGGTTAGACGGGCATGATCGTCCAGAAGCTTGGCAATTTTCCAAGCCGCTGCGGGCAGATTGTTGCAGCGAATCGCCACGCCCGCCTCCAGCAAGTGGTCGGAGTTTCGTTCTTCCTGCCCGGGAATTGGTTCGATCAGCGCCATGGGCAAGCCGCGCGCGAGCGCTTCGGACGTAGTCAATCCGCCCGCTTTGCCAACCATCAAGTCCGCCGCAGCCATGTATTTGTCCATTTCGGTCGTAAAGCCGATGGGAAAGAGCTTGGGAGCGCCGCCTGGCAGTGTGCCGCCCGCTTTTGCCAATTCTTCGAGGCGCTTGCGCACCTTCTCGGATTTCCCCGCAATCGCAGCAATCTGCCACGGTTTTTGCAGCGCCAATATATCCTGCACGAGTTGTTCGACCGGACCGACTCCATAGCCGCCAGCGGAAATGAGAATCACCGTCGATTCGGGATGCAATCCCAGATGCTTGCGGGCTTCAGCGCGATCCACTGGCGCGGCGAACAGCGGGTCGACGGGAATTCCCGTAACGCGGAGTTTTTCTCTTGGCACGCCGATGTGCGCCAGGTATTCCGCGGCTTCTTCGTTCGCGACGTAGTAGCGGTCCACGGTGCGGCAAAGCCACATGGCGTGCACGTCGTAATCGGTCACGACAATGGCGTTTCGCGCGCGCAATTTCTTCTTCGCAATGAGCCACGCGATGATTTCCGCGGGAAGAAAATGCGTCGCGACACAAAGATCCGGCTGCGTGCGTTTCAGCAAGCGAATCATCGGCCCGGTATTCAGCCGGTCGAGCGCCAGCCGGCGCCGGGGGTGATGCCAAGGCCGGTCCGTGCGTTCATAGAGCAGGCCCATTAACTCCGGTGCCCGCCGCACCATCGAGATATAAGCTTTATCGTAGGCGCGCTGGAAAAATTTGCTGACATAGTGGAGCGCGTCAATGTGTTCGACAGCGCAATCGCCACGCGCCTGGAACGCCTTTTCCAGTGCCTGCGCTGCGCGCACGTGGCCTGCGCCCGAACTCGCGGACAGTAACAGCACGCGCGGCTTGTTTTTCATGGGCGGCAAACAACCGCGATAGCGGATGGCATCAGGAAGCCTTGCGCTGGCCCGTGGCAAGTTTTTCGAGGATGCCCCGGCCAAGCTTTTGCAATTCGCCGAAACGCGCCAGGTATTCCTGGAAATCGTGATTGAGCAGTTGCGCATCCTGCGGGCCAAGTTGATTGCGCAGAATCATGTCGCGCAGTTTTACGGGATGCGGGAGGACCGCGTCTTCCTGCAGTTCTTCGAGGGCGATACGGGCGTCGTAGTGATACATAGCTTCCCCCAGCGAGAAAATGCTTCAGAAGCTATTGTACTCACTCGGAGCAGCGCTGGAAGATTTATCGCATTAGGAATTTGAGCTCAATGCTCGTCTTAGGCCGCAGTCAACGCGGCCGGGAGAAACTCGTAGCGCGCGATTCTGGCGGCGATGCCCACGCGCCCATTTTCGCTCGGCTCGACGCGGACAATCTTTCCCTGGCAGCGAATGTTGACGTCCGTTGATTGCGTCACCTGCTGGGGAAGCGTGATGACGAAATCGATTTCGTTTCCCACTTCGAAGCCGGGCTCGGTAAGAAAGTACAGGCCCTGATAACTAAGATCTCGCGTGTGCGCGGTCAACTCGTGATCCTTCGCTTCGCGCGGCAGCACGCGCAGTGGAAGGTTCATGGTAAAGCGCCGTGCTTCACGGCGTTCCGATCCATCACTCATCAAAAAACCCCCGCCGTTTCAGGATTTGGCGAAACGCTAACACCCAAAAGAGCAAACTGCAACGCGAAAATGTGGAAATTTTGTCCTAGTACGAGGTAAGGTGCGTTTTTATTTTTGAGTTATTGACGCCGGGATTGTCCGAGCTTCGTGAAGTACTGTTACCCCTATGAAGTCCAGTCGAGATTGTCCTGTGGAAATTCCGCCCTTTGATTCTTTGCGCGAGCCGTTTTGGGAAGAAAATCGAATTACACAAGACAGGCCAAGCCTGCTCGGACTATTTCGAAGCATGCGATAAACTGGAACGCCGTTCGAACTGTACCGATGGCCGCTTCTCACGATTCGCGCAGCTTTTTTCTCGAAGGCCCCGCAGGGCGCCTCGAGGCAATTCTGTGGAAGCCCGCTGCTCCGGGCCGCCACCTTGCTCCGCTTGCGGCGGTTGTCTGCCATCCGCATCCCCTTTTTGGGGGCACGATGCACAACAAAGTGGTCTATCAAGCGGCAAAAGCTCTGGACGCGCTCGGGCTCCCCGTGCTGCGCTTCAATTTTCGTGGCGTAGGGCTAAGCGCGGGCGAACATGACCGCGGCCACGGCGAAATGGACGACGCGCGCACGGCGGTCGAATTCCTGCAGCAGGAGTTTCCGCACGTTCCGATTTTGCTCGCGGGATTCAGCTTCGGGGCGTGGGTCGGCTTGCGAGTCGGCTGCGAGGAGCCGCGCGTTCGCTATTTGGTTGGGATGGGCATTCCCGTCAACAACACGGATTTTTCTTTCCTGCAGCGCTGTGAGAAGCCCAAGCTTTTCCTGCATGGCAGCAACGACCAGTTCGGCGACATCCACAAGGTGCAATCGGTTGTTGGGCCGCTCCCAGGAGAAAATCGACTTGTGATTGTAGAAGACGTGGACCACTTCTTCTTTGGGAAGTTGGACGAAGTAAGCGGCGCTATCCAGACGTGGCTTACAGAGCAGATTCCGCGGCTTCTCCAGTAGCTGCGGTGCCCCAAACCTTCCTCTGTTGTACTGCGCCTCTAAGTGCCTTCGCCACGCGCAAACAGCTTGCTGAACTCGTCAACCGTGGCCGGCGGAACGCCCACCAGGCGCGCATTGGCCTTCACGTGCTCGATGCACGACATTCCTACCAGCGCGGTGGTGATGCCCGGCGCAGAACGAGTGAATTGCAGCGCGCGCTCGGCGTCATTCTCCAAGCCAAACGCCTCGGCAACGAAGGGGGGGAGATTGCGCGTCACTTGGCCCTGCAGAAGTGACGCGCTGGCGATCAGGGCGATGTCGAGCTCGCTGGCCACTTCCGCCACGGTGCGCTCGCGGCCGCGCAGCGTTTGATTGCCCAGCGTGAGCGCCTCAGTCATGCCCAGGTTGAAGGGAAGCTGCACGAAGCGGAAACGGTGCATGCCGCCGGCAATTTCCTGGGCGATTTGTGCGATCTCGGCAAGCTGCATGGCGTCGCGCGCCCGCGGGTCCTGCCGGAAACCGTTCCAGGTGGCCATGCCGTAATACTGGATTTCTCCTGCCACGACCGCCGATTCGAGGAATTCAAACGCGTCGCGCACGCGCTTCAGAAATTCAGGCTTGGAAATTTCGGAGAGCTGCGTTTCCGGATTGTGGAGGTAGTAGACGTCCACGCATTCGACGCCGAGATTCTTCAAGCTGCGCCCGAGCTGATCTTTCAAGAATTTGGGAGTCATGCAATGGCTGCCGCCCGCGATGTCCTTGGCGGAGAAGATTCCCGGCTGAATGTATTCGCGGAAAAAATACTCGTTGGGATCGCCGGGCATGGAGCCGTCAGGCGTCAAATAGCCGCCTTTCGTGCACAGGACGATTTCTTCGCGCTGGAAGCCTTTGGCCGCAAGCTGCCGCAGAGCGGCGCCGATGCTGCGCTCGCTGCGTTGAAAGCGGTAGTTGATGGCAGCATCGATGACGTTGATGCCGCTTTCCACTGCGGCCGTGACCGCCGCCGTGTAATTCTCGTCGGTCTTTTCGTTGGGTTGCCCGAGGTAAGTCCCGATTCCCAAAGACGAGGGCAGCATGCGGTGCGCTTCGCGGAAGTGGCCGGCGGCGGCGCGGCCCGCGAATTTCTTGGCGTAAGACGACGTCCCATCTCTCGTGGCGGATCGGGTCATCCTGTTCCTTCCTTCTGCGAAGCAGGGCCGGGCCTGTCTCCCGGAGGAGCCCCACTCGTCTTTGGTGCGAGCAGACGTGAGCAAGCCCGAAGAATCCTACGATACGGCCAGTCTTTTTCGCGGAAGAAAATCTCGCCTTCGCGAGGGTTGCTGTAAAACCAGCGCGCGACCAGCCAGAGATGCTCGTTGAGCTCGCCATTGAGAGATGATGGGTTTGGCTCGAGATAATCGCGGAAAATCTCTTCCGCGGAGCGCGGTTGGCTGGCAATTTCCGCGAAGCGGAGGAAGAAGGGTTCGGCGAGCCTTCCGCCCCGCACCGCGAACACGCCAATGGTTTGCTCTTCCGCCGCGCGCTGCAGAATCACTGCATCCAGATCCTCAATCCGCCGCGTGATTTCCGGCTGGCCACGCAAGACCTCGTCGAGTTTCTCTACTTTCTTGTGCAGCATCGCGGCTCGTTCGAAATCCAATTCCTCGCTGGCGCGTTCGCGCTCCTCTTCGAGATTCGCGCGCATCGACCCGCCGTTCGTTTCGAGGAACTGCACGAGGCGCTGCACTTCCACGTCGTATTCTTCCTTGGTGCAACCGGCAAAACAAGGCGCGAGGCACATTTTCATTTCCGAATAGATACAGCCGGGGAACGTGGGGTCGCGGCGGATTTTGATTTGACAGCGGCGCACTTTGAAGAGGTCCAGGACGCGTTCGGCAAAGCCTTCCGCCGCCCGGCGGGAAGGGAACGGGCCGTAGTACGAGCCCGCCGTAGGAACGCCCTGTGTGTCGACCTGAATTTTTCGCGTGACGTAACAGCGCGGATAAGCATTCCGCAGATTCACCTTCAGGATTGCGGGAGGCCGCAAGCGCATCAGGTCGCGATAGCGCTTGGGAAACAGGTATTTCGCGTGATGGTAATACGTGAGCGTCTGTTCGAATCGCGAGCCCGTCAGCCGGTAACGAATGCCGCACGCCACGCCGCGCAAATTGAGCCGCTTGCTGGTGGGATCGGGCGGGCCAAGAAGACGCTGCAATCGTCGCTGGAGATTCTGCGTTCGAATCAGGAGGGGCTCCGCGTTTTCTTCGCGCAACTGAATCAGGCAAACGCCCGCGCGCGGTGGCAGCGCGGGAAAGAATTCTTCTTCCGCTCCCGTCTCGTCAAATTCCAGCCCGCAATCCAACTCCAGCATCCGGTCAGGATACTACGGGGCCACTAGGACTTCAGAACCCAAGAGGAGATGACCAGGCGCTGGATTTCGCTGGTGCCTTCGTAAATCTCCGTGATGCGGGCATCGCGGTAGTTGCGCTCCACGGGATATTCGCGGCTGTAGCCGTTGCCGCCGTGGATTTGAATCGCCTTATGTGTAACGCGCGTTGCCATTTCGCTGGCGAACAATTTCGCCATAGCGGCGTCCATGCTGAAGCGGGCGCCGGCATCCTGCTTCCACGCGGCTTTGCGGTTCAACAAGCGCGCAGCGTCGATTTCCGTGGCCATGTCCGCGAGCATGAATTCGATGGCCTGAAACTGCGAAATCGGATGACCAAAGGCCAGGCGCTCCTGAGAATATTTCAGCGCCGCCTCGAATGCGCCTCGCGCAATTCCGATAGCTTGCGCGGCGATGCCAATGCGCCCGCCATCGAGCGTGGAAAGCGCCACTTTGTAGCCTTCGCCCTCATTTCCAATGCGATTCGTCACCGGCACTTCGCAATCGGTGAAGACCAATTCGCAGCAAGCTGTCGCATGGATGCCAAGTTTTTTCTCTTCCTTGCCGACTTTGAAGCCCGGAGTTCCTTTTTCCACGACGAGCGCCGTGATGCCCTTCTCGCCTTTCGATGGTTCGGTGTTCACGTAGGCGATGACTGCATCTGCCTCTCCGCCGCATGTGATCCACGCCTTAGTTCCATCGATGACGTACTTGTCGCCCTTTTTCACCGCTTTAGTTTGCAGTGCCGCGGCGTTCGAACCTGCTTGCGGTTCGGTCAGCGCATAGCAGCCGATCTTTTCGCCGCGCGCAAAAGGCAGAAGGAATTTTTTCTTTTGCTCGTCCGTGCCGTAGCGGTGAATCGGATCGCAATAAAGCGAATTCTGCACGGAGAGAATTACGCCGGTGGACGCGCAGCAGCGCGAAATCTCTTCAATCACAATCGTGTATGCGACGTGGTCGAACCCCGCGCCGCCTTCGCTTTCCGGAAACGCAACACCGGTCAATCCCAACTCCGCCGCCTTCTTGAACAATTCATGTGGAAAATGCCCGGTCTCGTCGAGTTCCCGGGCCAGTGGACGGACTTCCGACTCCGCGAACTCGCGCACGCTCTTTTGTAGCAGCTCTTGTTCTTCCGTCAGTTCGAGATTCACCGTGATTCCCCTGGCAGGCCCAACCCGGCTTGGAGTTTCGTATTCTATCGCGGCGCGGCGGACTTCGCGAATCAGGCGAGCGCTTTGCTGAGCCGTTCGTAGGTGGTTTTCAAGTCTTCGGGGTGCACGCGTGTTTCGCCCGTCACGGTCATGAAATTGGAATCCCCAATCCACCGCGGCAGCATGTGCAAATGGACGTGCCCCGCCACTCCCGCGCCCGCCGCGCGCCCCAGATTCATGCCCAGGTTCATTCCATCCGGCTTGTAATCGCGGCGAAATACGCCCTCAACGCGCTGCGCCAGTTGCATCATTTCCGTAAGCGCGTCTCCATCAACCAAATTCAATTCCGCCACATGCGCGTAGGGCACGATCATCACGTGCCCTGAAGTGTAGGGAAAACGGTTCAGAATGAGGAACGCTTTCTTGCCGCGGTGTACGATCAGCGTCTCCGCATCATTGTTTCGCGCCACCGCGTCGCAGAAAATGCATTCGGCCTGCTGCTTGCTGCTCGCAACCTGTGCCATGTACTGATAGCGCCACGGCGTCCAGAGATAATCCATCGCTTCGGTTCCTTCTTCGAAAAACCTGCGCGCACAGCATAACTCAGAATCGCCGCCGCTCGTGCGCACGAATACCCACCTCGGCGAATAGCCAGCCGAGTGCTTCTTGATTTTAGCGGGATTTCCCAGGCTTGAACGCCCTGCTACCCACTGTTTCGGCAGCTACTCCGTTGCTGCGGGAGTTGCTGGGGCGGCAGCCGCGGAGCTGTTCACAAAATCTTTCAGCTCCTTGCTGGGCTTAAAGAAAGGAATCTTTTTGGCGGGCACTTCCACTTTTTCCCCGGTTTTCGGATTGCGTCCCACGCGGCCGCGGCGCTCGCGTGTACGGAAGCTGCCAAATCCGCGAATCTCGATCTTTTCGCCCTTCTGCAGCGCCTGGATGATGCAGTCAAAGACGGTCTCGACGATGGTTTCGGATTCTTTGCGGGGAAGTTCGGTAATGTTCAAAACTTCCTCGATGAGGTTAGCCTTCGTGAGTGTGGACGTCGGTTGCTTGCTCATCTTCGTTTCGCCTCTTCCCCCAATTCCCTCGCACGGCGTTTTGTTTTTCCACCGCTCACATCCGCCCTCAACAGTGAAGCGAAGGGCTCACAGGGGCGAGATCCACTGCTGGATTGCCCCTTTCCTATCACTAAATAGTCCCGCAGGTAAATCAAAATATGAAGCCGCTTCCCTGGTGCGGACTTTCACGTCAGCGTAGAGAACTTAGCGCGCCGAAAGCTTCGACTTCAGCGCGTCCCCAATCGTCGCCGTCGACGAGGACTTCGACGTCGATCGATACTGTTCAATCTCCCTGCGCTCGAGCTGCTTTTGAGCCGCGCGGTAGCTCAACCCGATGCGCCGGGTCTCCGGGCTGATCTTGATGATCTTGAATTCGTACTCTTTGCCCGGCTCGAGCGGTCCCGCGCTCTTCAGCGGTCCCGTGGTCGGCCGGTAGCCGCCCATGCCTTCATCGCGCCGCCGGCGGTCTTCGATTTCCGTGTTGTGGCAAAGCGCTTCGATGTTTTCGCCTAGTTCGACGAACGCGCCGAACGTGGCGATGCGCGAAACCTTGCCCTTTACGATTTGCCCGACCTTGTGCTGCTTGAACCAATCGCCCCAGATGTCGTTGACCTGCTTGATTCCCAGCGACACCCGGCGATTCTCCGGATCGATCTTCAGCACTTTCGCCGTTACCGGCTCGCCTTTCTTGAACACTTCGTGTGGATTCTTGACGCGGCCGGTCCAGCTCACGTCGCCGACGTGCACCAGCCCGTCGAAGCCGTCTTCGATTTCCACGAACGCGCCGAATTCCGCGATGTTGCGAACTTTCCCGGTCACCACCGTGCCCACGGGATACTTTTCCGCGGTCAACAGCCAGGGATCCGGCTGGGCTTGCTTCATTCCCAGCGAAACGCGCCGGTCGCTCGGCTTGATGTCCAGCACTACGACATCCGCGGCATCGCCCACTTTCACCAGCTTCGAAGGATGTTGCACCTTCTTGTTCCAGCTCATCTCCGAAACGTGCACCAGGCCTTCGATGCCCTGCTCGAGTTCGACGAACACGCCGTAGTCCACGATGCCCACGATCTTGCCCTGATACCTTCCGCCCGCAGGATATTTCTCCGCCGCGCCCACCCAGGGGTCAGGCGTCAGTTGCTTCAACCCCAGGGAAATGCGCTGCTTTTCCTTGTCGAACTTCAGGATGATGACGTCCAGTTCCTGTTCCGGCTTCACAATGTCGGAAGGATGCTTGACGCGGCCCCAGCTCAGGTCCGTCAGGTGTAGCAAGCCGTCGATTCCGCCGAGGTCCACGAACGCGCCGTACTCGGTCACGTTTTTCACGTGTCCGTGCACGATCTGGCCTTCGTTGAGCGTTTCCATCAGCGCCGCACGCTTCGCGTGCAGCTCTTCTTCCAGGAGCGCGCGCCGGCTCACCACCACGTTTCCGCGGCGGCGGTTCAGTTTCGTCACGCGCACCTGAACTTCCGTGCCGACCAGGTCGTCGAGATTTGGCATCGGCCGCAGGTCATACTGCGAGCCCGGCAGGAACGCGCGCACGCCTACGTCCACGACCAGCCCGCCCTTGATGCGGTCAACCACTTTGCCCGTCAGCGTTTCCTTGGCCATGAACGCCGCGTCGATTTTTTCCCACGTCCGGCGCCGCAGCACCTTTTGGTAGGAAACGATTTCGTAGCCTTCTTTGCGCTCGCCGGTGCGCTGCACTTCGATGGTGGCGTTCGGATCGGGCCGCGGGATCTCCGTTTCCGCGAATTCCGCTGCGGGAATCAGCCCTTCCGTCTTTCCTCCCAGGTCCACGACCACGCCATGCTCGGTGTACGCAACGACTTTGACCTCGATCACCTCATGTGAAGCAGCTGCTTCCTGCTTCTCGTCGTACTCCTGCATCAGCTTGCTCATCTCTTCCGAGCCGGCGGCCTCCTCGGCTGCGGCCGCAGCTTCGGCGTCCAGTGCGGGAGTCTCGGCTGGCGTTTCTGCCCCCGCGGGGGCCGCAGGCGTCTCCGAAGACGCAGCTGCCGCCTCCGAAACAGCCGCCGGCGCTGGTGTCGACGGGGTTTCTACCGCCGCCGACGCAGTTTCGGCCTGTTCGGGTATGGCTGGCTCAGTTACGGCAGGAACGTGCGGTTCAGGAGTGCTTGCTTCGGCTGCGGGCGCTGCTGCTGCGGCATTCGACGGGGTATCGTGGTCTGCAAACATGGTTATTGGCCTCCGGGCGATTACTTCCCATGTGGCGGCCGCTCGGCGGCCCCACAATTGTCGCAATTCCTTGCGGAATCCCTACTAGGGTTTAGTGCAAGGTGGTTGACCGGTTTACGGTCAAACAGGAAATGCTGCGGGCGTCACGGGGTACGCTGCAACCCCCTCAGCATACCCGCCGCCTCGCGTTTATGTCAATGAAACTGCTGAGCTAGAACTAGGCCCGGGCCCGACCGGCTTGGCGCACTTCGCGGCGAAAATCGGGCGCAAACACTTCGACTGTGCGGCACATTTCAAACAGCCGCGAACGCATGCGCGCTCCGATGCGGTCCGCCAGCGTATCTTCCTTCACGGCGACGCGCTGCCCGCCCGGCATTCTGGCAGGCGGTTCGTTGCTCGCGGCGGTTTCGTCAAGGTAATTTGTCGTCAGAATCGTAACGCGCTTCTCGTTGTACCGTGCATTCAGCACGAGCCCGATGATATCCAGCACCCACGCCGAAGGCTTGCTCGCGCCGAGGTCATCCAAAACCAGAATTTCTACCGAGCGAATCGGCTCGAGAATGCCCATCTCCGTCGATTCGCTCGCCGGGTTGTAGCTCGCCTGAATTTCTTTCAGCAGTTCGCGGTAATCGCAAAACAGTCCCGCATGCCCGCGCTTGATCAGCTCCTTGAGCGCCGCCACGGCCAGATGCGTCTTCCCGACGCCCGACGGCCCCATCAGCAGCAGACCCTTTTCCGTCGAGCCCGGATAATCCCGCACAAACGCCTGAGTGAGCATTTTTGCTTGCTTCAACGACTGGGCGTGTTGCCCCGTCCAAGTCTTCCCATCGGCAAGGTCCGTGACGTAGCTCTCAAAATCGCAATGCTCGTACCGCTTCGGAATGCGCGCGCGCTCCATCACCCGCGTCGCGCGCTCCTGCATCCCGCAGTCACACGCCACGGCCACGCTGCCCGCCGCGCCATCCGTGCGCGGCACCAGCTTCCAGCCTGTTCCCCTGCAAAGCGTGCAATTTTCCAGCGCCATTTCGTAGCGCCGGCTTCCAGCCGGCTCTTCCTCTTCTGCTCTGTCCTTGTAGCGGCGGCTTCACGCCGCCGTCTTCTTCACTTCCGAAGCATACGGTTGCATCGGTTCTTCGGCAAGTTGTTGGTTTTGGGAAACCTGTGGAAGGAACCTGCTCTCTTTTTCAGGGAAACTGATTCTTGCGGAAACTACCGTCTTTTCTCGCTGAAGATTGACTACTGAAAACAGTTTAATTGGGCGTCTGCCTTGAGTTCAGCCGCAAACTACCTAGGCACTTTTTTCCAGTTGGCCCAGACAACTCCCGCGATGAGCAGTAGCCCGCCGCACAGAGTTAGAAGGTTGTCCTCTAAATGACCCTCAACCCACCACTCCCGCCAAAAAATAAGCAGATACGGAAAAGTCAGGGGATAGATCCAAACGTAAAAGTTTTCAAATGTTGAATAGCCGTACCTAATCTGCTGAACGGCGATATCTATGAACACGACAACAATATAAATGGCGTAGCCGGCAAAGAATCCTAGCAAACTTCGCTTGAGAATCTTAGGCACTTAGTGTCTCACTGCGGCGAGGATTCTCTAAGTCAAGCAGGCCCCTGCCTCACGACGCGCGGCGTATCCGCACGATTGCATTTTTCGGCGCCTTCTCGTGTGCGTACGCCGCCGCCACTCGCGACAATTCCTGCTGCACCACGTGCGCGAACTCGCCCATCTGCTTTTCCATCTCGATCATTTTTTCGCGCATATTTAGAATAATTTCGATGCCCGCCAGGTTCACTCCCATGTCCCGAGCCAGCGTCAGGATCACTTCCAGCCGCTCCAGATCCCCATCGGTGTAAAGCCGCGTGTTTCCTTGCGAACGCGAGGGCTTCAGCAATCCCACGCGCTCGTACAGCCGCAGCGTCTGCGGATGCAGCTTGTACAGCTCCGCCACCGCGCTAATCATGTAGCCGGCCTTCGCCCGTTTTTTCGCTCGCTGTGCCATGAATCCAGTTGTTAGTCGTTAGTTCTTAGTCATTAGTCAAACCGAGGAAACGACCATGCCATCTGTTCTCGCTAAAAACTAACTACTAACCCGCCTTGCTGAACAAATCCTTCCGCGGATCTTCGGGCGCCACTTTCTCCAGCTCCTTCATCAAGTTGCGCACGCGCTCGTCGGTCGGCTGCGGCACGACCACTTGAATTTCTACGTACTCATCGCCTCGCGCGCCGTTTCTCGCGCTCGGCACGCCCTTTTCCCGCAACCGCAGCGTCTTCCCGCTATTCGTTCCGGGCGGAATCCGCACCAGCGCCCGGCCGTCCATCGTTGGCACTTCAATTTTCGCGCCCAGCGTCGCTTCGCTCACCGTCACCGGCACTTTGATGTACAAATCATTCCCGCGCCGCTCGAAAAACGTATGCGGTTTCACGACCACGCGCAGATACAAATCCCCGGGATGAGCGCCCATCGTTCCGGCGTTACCTTTTCCGGGAACGCGCACGCGCCCGCCATTCGCGACACCGGCGGGAATGCGCACGTCAATCGTTTCCGTGCGCCGGATGCGGCCCTCGCCGCCGCAGGTCCGGCATGGCGTGCGCAGCTTGCCAGTTCCGCCGCAGCGCGGGCATGGCACATTGAACCGCATCTTGCCTGCGGCTTGTTGCACCGAGCCGGTGCCATTACACGTTTCGCAGGTATGCGGCGAACCGATCGCGCCGGTGCCGTGGCATGTTTCGCAAGCATCCAGCCGCGTGATCGAGATTTTCTTTACCGCGCCGCGCACGGCGTCCCAGAAATCGATTTCGATCTGGTATTCGAGGTCGCCGCCAGGCTCGTGTTCCGGTTCCGCGGTCGCGGTGCCGCCGCGCCCACCAAAAAACTGGCTGAAGAGGTCGCGGAAGCTCGTTCCGCCGCCTCCCGCGCCTGCTCCTCCTGGTTCACCACCGAAATCAAAGCCCCCAAAATCAAAATTCACATTCGGGCCGCCTGCACCTTCCGCTCCGGGATAGCCTCCTGGCGGCAGATTCTCGCTGTAGAAGCCGTACTGGTCGTACATCTGCTGCTTTTTCGAGTCGGAGAGCACGTCGTACGCTTCCTGCAACTGCTTGAATTTTTCCTCGGCAGATTTGTCGCCGGGATTCAAATCCGGGTGGTATTTGCGCGCCAGCTTGCGAAACGCCGTGCGAATATCCTTCGCGCTCGCCTTTCGCGGCACTCCCAGCAGTTCGTAATAATCCGCCTTTGTCGTCGTTGCCATGCTTGCGCCAACCTAGGCGCGAATCCTCTGTAGGGGCGCAGCATGCGCGCCCCAGTTCAAGCTACTCATCCTTTTGTATCTTTATCGGTCCGCTGTTCTTTCCCTGGGGCCGCCGTCTTTACCTCTCGCCAGAAGGAGTTTAGAGGATCAAACGGATCCTTCTTTCCCTCTTGCAGAGGCTTGCTCGAATCGAAAATTTCCAGCCTGTTCTTCAGCACCAGCTTTGCCCGCTCAATCTGCGGATTCCGCGGGTCGAACCGAACCAGCTCCTCCGCGACTGCCCACAGGCAATTTTCCAGTTCCGTTATCCGCTCGACAACCTGCGGCATGGAAGCTTGCGCTCTCGCGATCTGATCGAACGAGGTTTCACCATCCACATGCTCAACAAGCAGCTCCGCGACCGTGTCGTCGGTTTTCCGCTCCGGGTGAACATTCGTCGGCATCTGCGAGAGTGGTCCAGTCATGGTTGATCCTCCTCGCTTGGCCCAGTAGCGAATCAGGAAGAGAAAGACAATTCCGTCTTTCCCTTCCCACTTAGAACTTACAACTTATTACTTACGACTGCTTTAATTTGGCCTCTTCGACTCATCCACATCCACGTACTCGGCGTCGATTACGTCGCCGGGCTTTTTCTGTTCGTGTCCGCCGCTGGTCGAGCTGCCGCTCGAACCCGCGCCAGCCCCGGCCCCTGCCGCACCCGCGGTCTGCTGCGTCTTGTACAGTTCCTCAGCGATCTTGTGCAGCGCGCGCTCCACGTTTTCCGTGGCCGAGCGCAGCCGCGCCGTCCCGCCTTCGTTCATAGCCTTTTTGGCATCTTCGAGCGCTGCCTCCGCGGCCTTGACATCCGCTTCCTGCAGCTTCTCGCGGTTTTCGCGAATGGTCTTTTCGGCATGGAAAACCATCCCGTCCAGCCGGTTCCGCGCTTCCACTTCCTCGAACCGCCGGCGGTCTTCTTCCGAGTGCGACTCCGCTTCCTGCCGCATCTTCTCGGCTTCGTCCTTGCTCAAGCCGCTCGATGCGGTAATGGTGATCTTCTGCTCCTTGTTCGTGGCCTTGTCCTTTGCGCTCACGTTCAAGATGCCGTTGGCGTCGATGTCAAACGTCACTTCGATCTGCGGAATCCCCCGTGGCGCTGGTGGAATCCCGTCCAGCTTGAACGTGCCGAGGGAACGGTTGTCCTTGGCGAATTTGCGCTCGCCCTGCAACACGTGGATTTCCACTCCCGGCTGGTTGTCCGAAGCCGTCGAGTACGTCTCCACTTTGCGCGTCGGAATCGTGGTGTTCCGGGGGATTTGCACGGTCATCACGCCACCGAGCGTCTCGACGCCCAGCGAAAGCGGCGTCACGTCCAGTAGCAGGATGTCCTTCACCTCGCCCGCCAGCACCGCGCCCTGAATCGCCGCGCCGACCGCCACCACTTCGTCCGGGTTCACACCCTTGTGAGGCTCTTTTCCGGAGAAGAAGTTGCGGACGAGTGTTTGCACCTTCGGGATGCGCGTCGAACCGCCCACCAGCACTACTTCCTGGATGTCGTTGGGCGAGAGCTTGGCATCTTCCAGCGCCTGCTTCACCGGCCGCATCGAGCGGTCCAGCAAATCACTCATCATCTGCTCGAGCCGCATGCGCGTTAGCTTCAGTTGCATGTGAATCGGCCCGCTTGCTCCCGCAGTGATGAACGGCAGGTTGATTTCCGTCTCCATCATTTGCGAAAGCTCGATCTTGGCCTTTTCTGCTGCTTCCTTCAGCCGCTGCAGCGCCATGCGGTCCTTGCTCAGGTCGATGTTGTTCTCTTTCTTGAATTCGTCGATGAGCCAATCCACGATCCGCTGGTCGACATCGTCGCCGCCCAGGTGCGTGTCGCCGTTGGTGGACTTCACTTCGACCACACAGCTGCCCACTTCCAGCACGGAAATATCAAACGTGCCGCCGCCCAGGTCGTACACCGCGATCGTTTCATCGCTCTTCTTGTCCAGGCCGTACGCCAGCGCCGCCGCCGTCGGTTCGTTGATGATGCGAACCACTTCCAGGCCCGCGATCTCGCCGGCC
>Ga0187780_10000272_pt1 | contig 39107 bp, 37 predicted proteins | sample 1015_Q2_SP10_20__FD_132429 | JGI IMG/M metagenome (GOLD analysis project Ga0187780, IMG submission 132429) | Tropical peat soil microbial communities from peatlands in Department of Meta, Colombia - 1015_Q2_SP10_20_MG | ecosystem: Environmental > Terrestrial > Soil > Wetlands > Peat | place...
AGAAGGCTCCTCCGACAAAGAGGAGCATCGACGCGATTGTTGCCCCGCTCCCCAGGATGATGACCCGTTTCCGGCCGTGGACGTCAGAGTAGTGGCCGGCGAAGGGCTGGACAATCGTGGCCGCGACTCCGGCGAACCTGTTCCCCAGGGCCTGTAGGACTCCCACGGAGGCGACACTGAAGCCCAGGGTAAGTGGGAAGAGCTGGAGGACGAAATTGAACATGCCGATGTAGACGCCTGAGATGAGCCCCGTGACGGCGATGACCCTGATGTTTCGGTTGAGCAGGAGCGCGCGGGAAAGCCCGAGGATTCCCGGGGGTGTTGATGCCATGCGAAGAGCGTCGTGATGGGCAGTTATAGGATGATAAGCTGAGGTTCAACCCTCCCAGTCCCAGCCGTGCGATTGGTGCTACGGTTGCACCGAGTAGCGTGTAGCGGTGGTTACGGAGCTCTGGAGCTTGCGTGTGGTCGCCGCGCTTTCAACCGGAGTTCTCCTTCATCTAGCATTCGACCGCAGACGCATGGTGTTTGATAGTATGCTATCCTGTGCGAGCAACGGACTTGCACGGTAAACCCATCGAATCCGGGCGACCCCATCGCACACCATCTCTCTGCATCAGGGATGAGATGGCCAACCGCTGCAGCAAGATTTTGAAAGAATCTCGGCGTTTCGTTTCCGAAGGGCGATTCGCGTGTCTGACGACAGGGGAACGGCATTGTCCAGGTGGGCCCGCTGGCGGAACGGAAGCGAATTTGTTTTGACCAATGGTTGCCATAGATTGATATACGAACCTCTGTCAGGGTGGAGCCCGACTTGCAGGCGGCTCCTCGAAGGGTCAAGACAATCTACAGCGTAATTGCGTCTCCGCAGAGGCTCGAGATACTGAGGATACTGAACATCAAAGGTCCTCTGACCTACAGCGCGTTGAAGACGCTCGCGGGCTTCAAGTCGAAGAAGGAGTCAGGGAAGTTCGCCTACCACCTTCGGAAGTTAGTCAAGCAGCTCCTCATCCAGCTTAACAGGCAGGAGAGGAAGTACACAGTCACCAACCTCGGGAGGCTGGTGCTCAACCTCACTCGCCAGATTGAAGAGCAGTCGCTGGTTGAGAGCGGGAAGCTCTACGTGAGGACGTCTCACCAGACAATGGAGGAGTTCAACGCCAACAAGATCCTGCAGTCGCTCGTGAAAGAGGCAGGGATGCCCGTTGAGCTGGCCCAGAAGATCACGAGTGAGACCGAGTCCAGGCTCTACAAGTTCCAGACGCAGTATCTCACGGCTCCTCTAATACGGGAAATCGTGAACGCGCTGCTGGTAGAGCACAGCATGGAAGAGTACAGGCAGAAGTTGACTCGGCTCGGCATGCCCATCTACGACGTGACCCAACTGCTTGGGAAGGCGGGGGACGACGGAGGAAACGTAGAATCGCTAATACACCAGACAGGGAAGCAGGTCTTCTCCGAGTACCTCCTGCTCGAACAGCTCCCGAGAGACGTGGCGGACGCCCACCTCTCAGGGGACATCCACATCACGAACGCGGGGTCATGGGGGCTAACCCCAGACACGGTGTTTGTCGACCTTCTCTCGATAAGAAGCGGGGGGCTCAACCCGAAGGGCAAGATTCCCAACACCTCCATGATACCGAGCCCCGAGAGCGCGGAAAGAGCCCTGAACATGGTGCTGAACATGGCGTCCATGATTACCCGCGAGGTCTCGGACGAAGTCACGTTCCGGAACTTCCTGCAGTTCCTGGGACCCTATTGCAAGTCCAGGGGGAAGCGGGAGCTGGAATCGATGCTGTTGAGGTTCTTCGAGACAGTCGGATCCCCCGTCGCGGGATCTGTAGGGCCGGGAATCAGCCTAGACCTGAATCCGTACAGGCACGATGACGTATCTAGGGACGTGATGGATAAGACCCTGGACGCAGCTCTGGGTGCCTATAGGAGCTACGTCGAGGAGACGCCCAGACCCGACGTACGCCTCCTGCTGGCCAAGCCAAACAGGGTGGACGACACAAAGGTGCTGAAGGACGCAGCCTCGATAATCTTCAACGGCGGCAGGATGGCATTCTTCTCCTCGGACCAACGGAGGAGCTTTCTGGGGCTGAATGCCAATGTGCTCTCACCAGAGTCTCAGGCAGACAACGTGAGCGTGCTCCACGGGCTCAGCCTCAATCTCCCGAGGCTGGCCTACGACTCCAACCAGGACGAGACCTACTTCAGGGCGAAGCTGGCACTGCTCATCGGGGTAGCTGCGGATGCCCTCTCAACCAGGCGGAGGCTCATAGAGAGGACCCTAAAGCGGGGCCTGCTCCCCTTTCTGGCTTCTGGTTCGGACGCTGTCACTTCCGACACGCTACCTCTGATCATGAACATGGTCGGCCTAGATGAAACCCTGGCAAGCCTGATCAGAGACCCCACCACGGGCTCCCGCTACGAGTTGGCCGACAAGATTGTCGGAACTGCCACCCAGGTGGCAGACGACAAGTCCACCAAGATTGACAGGCTGGGAGTAGCCATGCTTGATCTGGACGGAGCCCTGAGACTGGCCACTCTCGATTCAGAGAAGTACGGGAAGGCGAACCTCCAGCCCCTGCAGAAGGGAGCGTACACTCAGGCCCCGAGGCTGCAACTGGCGGATCTTGAAAACCCTGACAAGATGGAATACCTGTCGACGCTCTCGGCGGGTCTTCATGGCGGGGTGTCGATGACGCTCGACGGCTCGTCGGATGAGGTCAGGGGAATCTACAACCTCATACTCAACGCGACTCCCAAACTGCCGTACTTCAAGGTGGACAGGACGATATCTGTGTGCAGGAATTGCGGCGCGAAGCTCCCGCAGAACTCCGCCAGGTGCCCAAGGTGCAAGTCGGTGGCGATGGTTCAGTATTCGACAGCTGCGTAGACACCGCGGTACCGCTCGACTTTTTGTCAAGAAGAGTTTACTGCACAACACCTCAAGTGGCCAGTGTCCGTCGCTAGGTCCTTGCGTGTTGGTTAACTTGTGGTGAGCCCAAGTTGAAATATATACGTGAGGCAATGGGGTCTAGGTCAAGGTTATGGCGTCAATCGTCGAACAACCACGTGACTCTCCGGATGCAGGAGAGCAGAAGGGAGAAGTCGTGCTCCCTGCGGAGACTCTCGCAGCGTTTGGTGGAGATGAACTGCGTGCCCGAGTCTTCTATGAGAAGTACGCTCTGAGGGATGCCCAAGGGAAGCAAATTGAGAAGCGCCCCGAAGACATGTGGCGCAGGGTGGCCAGGGAGCTCGCTTCGCCCGAAACGGACGAAGAGAAGAGGAAGGAGTGGGCTTCGAAGTTCTACTGGCTCCTAGAGGACTATCGGTTCGTGCCTGGAGGGAGGGTGCTATTCGGGGCGGGCCAGGCGAGAAAATCTACTCTCCTGAACTGCTACTTCTTCGGGATCAAGGAGGATTCAATTGAGGCGATATTTGATTGGTGCAAGCAGGCCGCACGGACCTACAGCTTTGGAGGGGGAGTCGGCACAGACATCTCTGTCCTCCGGCCCCGCGGAGCACCCGTGAACAACTCGGCCATCTACAGCTCAGGCTCCGTGTCTTTCATGGAGCTCCTCTCGACCACCACCGGGACCATCGGTCAAGCGGGGAGGAGGGGTGCCTTGATGATTACGATCAGAGTCGACCACCCGGACGTGATGGAGTTCATCAACGTCAAGAGGGACCTCAAGAGGGTGAACTACGCCAACATCTCCGTGAAGATCACTGATGACTTCATGAGGGCTGTCGAGGCCGACGGCGACTTCATGCTTCACTTCAAGAATGAGAAGGTCGAGGTGAACAGGGTGATAAGGGCGCGGGAGGTGTGGAAGTCACTGATCAGGGGCGCCTGGCAGTCGGCTGAGCCGGGAGTCCTTTTCTGGGACACCATCAAGCGGGACTCGACCACCGAGTACAATGGAATGGAGGTACAGGGAGTCAATCCCTGTAGCGAGCAGACCCTCGAGAGCTACGGGTGCTGCTGCCTGGGCTCGGTCAACCTAAGCGCCTTCGTGAGGGACCCCTTCACCGAGAGGGCGAGCATAGACTGGGAAGGGCTCACGAGGGCCACCCAGTATGGCGTCCGTTTCCTCGACAACGTGCTCGACTACAACACCGAGAGGCACCCGCTCCCACAGCAGAAGGACGCCTCGCTACACAGCAGGAGGGTGGGAGTCGGGATCACCGGGCTCGGGGACATGCTAATCAAGCTGGGGCTGAAGTACGATGAGGATTCGACCATAGAGTTTGTCGACCACCTCTTCGAGAGAATCAAGAACGTAATCTACGACTACTCCTCGGACCTTGCAAAGGAGAAGGGCAGCTTTCCTGCCTTCGACGCCGAGAAGCACCTCGCCCAGCCCTTCGTCTCGAGGCTCGATGAGAAGGTCAAGGAGAAGATAAGAACTCAGGGCCTGAGGAATGCCGCCATTACGACAATCCCGCCTGTGGGCTCCGGCTCCATCTTGGCGGGGACAAGCAGTGGCGTCGAGCCTGTCTTTGCTCTCTTCTACACCCGGAGGAGCAAGTCCCTGAGCGAAGGAGAGTTCAAGGTCTTCCACCCGCTGGTCAAGGAATACATGGGCGCTACAGGAGCAATGGACGAGAAGGAGATCCCCAACTATTTCGTGACTGCTCACCAAATCAGACCGGAGATGAGGGTGAAGATGCAGGCGACCATCCAGAGGCACATTGACACCGCAATCTCGAGCACTGTCAACTTGCCCGAGGAGATAACACCCGAGGAGGTGGAGAAGGTCTACCTGCTCGCCTGGAAGATGGGGTGCAAGGGCATCACCGTCTACAGGGAGGGGAGCAGGGAGGGGATTCTTGAGACAGAGAAGGTGGTGAAGAAGGTAGAACCCCCCAGGGAGGAATTCGAGCGCCCCAAACTGATGGAAGGGAGGACGATGAAGCTGAGACTTCCCCAGGGAGGGCTCTATGTTACTGCTAACATGGACAACGGGGAGCTGAAGGAGGTCTTCGTGACGCTCGGCAAGTCCGGAGGGGACGAAAAGGCAGACGCCGAAGCTCTTGGAAGGCTGATCAGCCTCTACCTGCAGCACGGAGGAGACATCAAGAACGTCGTGTCCACTCTCAAGGGCATCAAGGGGAAGTACGTCTCCTGGGACGAGGGGACCCAACTGCAGTCCATCCCTGACGCCATCGCCAAGGCGCTGGAGATGCTGACCCTGAATCACGTCGTGAAGGAATCTGGGTTCCCGACAGAAGGGAACCCAAAATCTCTGGGAGGGACATGCCCCGACTGCCATGAGAACACCCTGGTGTTCGAAAATGGGTGCTATCACTGCGGAAGCTGCGGGTACTCTAAGTGCGAGTAGTCGTCCGACCCCACAACGATTTTACACGCGCCGCTAGGGGCGGCGCTGTTTGAGCAAGGGGAAGAGGGCGCTGCTCATCGTCGTATTGACGACCGCGCTGGTTCTCACCCCTCTAATCCTAGGAGGGGCCCTCCTGGGATTCTACGTCGGACCTCAGGTGGGATACTCAGGAAGTATCCTTGCAATCGCCTTCTCGACCGTGGGATTCGTGATAGGAATGGTCGTGATATGGAGCGTGATAAAGGCGGTAGCAGGCGGGACGCAACGGCCTACTGGCTGACCTTCTTCAGCGCCTCCGACGTGGCTTTCTCGACCTTCGCCCGCATGTCTTTGGCTGCCTGGCTGTACGCATCGTCGACCTTCTTGACCGCAGACTTGAACGGTTGGTCTACCAAGTCCTCGTTCATTGGACCACCTTCCTCTCCAGCACCTTCTTCACGTGCTTCAGTCTCGAAAACTCCTCCCTCTCCCTCTCCTCGAGGGTGGCCTGGATGTATCTGATAGAGTTCTCGTAGCGCGGGATAATCATGTACTCAAGGGCGTTGAGCAGCCTCTGTGTCTTCTCGAGCTCCTTCGCGAGTCGGAAAATGGCGTTCTCGTATTCAGCTGCCCTGAAGATGGAAGGAAGGACCTTCCTCATCTGCCTGGCTGCCCTGTCCACCGCCACGTTGCTATCCGCAAACCCGTAGGTCATGCCCACCTCCCGTTCAGACAGCTTGACGGAGGGGATATCGACGTCGACTATCCTGCGGATGTGAACGTCTGCCTCCACCATGGGTGGGGTATTGGCGGCTATACCTTCGAGCCTGAGCGGGCCGAGCTTGAGGTAGGCGTCAAAGAGGGCTAGGTAAGCGTCCGACAGAGGCCGGGAAATCTCGTCCCGGGCTGCGGATGCCTGCTCGATCACCTCGTCGAGCCGCTTCAAGAGGACGTCCCGCTTGTCGTCCAACACCTTCTTGACTCTGACCGCCGTCTGAAGGCGCTTCCGGGTGCCGATGAGCTCAATCTTCGTCGGAAGGACGTTTCCGCCGGAAGCTACTGACATTGCCTAAGCAGCCGACTTCCCGTTGATGTAGTGCTGTTTGATGAACTCTTCCTTGATGTTTGTCAGCTCGCTCTCGGGGAGGACTGATAGAACCTCCCAGGCGATGCGGTGGGTGTCCTCGAAGGTCCTGTTCTCGTCGTACCCCTGGTTGAGGAATTTCTGCTCAAACTCGTCCCCAAACTGCAGGTACTTCAGGTCTGAGCCCGTGAGCCCTGACTTGCCCACAATCTCTGCCAGTGCCCTCAGCTCGACAGCCCTGGCGTAGGCGTTGTAGAGCTGGTTCCCGACCTGGTGGTGGTCCGGGCTTGCCTTCCCCTGCTTGATGACGTATCCGAGGGCCGGACCCATCAGCCTGCTCAGGCTCGAAAGGACGTAGACGGGGGGGTAGATCCCCTTTCTGAAGAGCTCCCTTCCCAGGAAAATCTGGCCCTCTGTGATGTAGCCGGTCAGATCGGGGATGGGGTGAGTAACGTCATCGCTGGGCATGGAGAGGATGGGCATTTGGGTGATGCTCCCCTTCTTCCCCTTTATCCTGCCAGCCCTTTCGTAGTTGGTGGCGAGGTCTGTGTAGAGGTAGCCGGGGAATCCCTTCCTCCCAGGGACCTCCTCCCTGGCCGCAGAAATCTCCCTAAGCGCCTCGGCGTAGTTGGTGATGTCGGTGATGATCACGAGGACGTGCATCCCCAGCTCGAAGGCTAGATACTCCGCCGCCGTCAGGGCTACCCTCGGGGTGATGATTCTCTCGATTGCGGGGTCGTCCGCGAGGTTCAGATACAGTATGCTCCTTCGGATGGCACCCGATTCGGCTAGGGTCCTCTGGAAGAAAGAAGCCTCGCTGTGCGACACTCCGACCGCCGCGAAAACCACCGCGAACTCCTCCCCTTCGCCGACCACCGTTGCCTGCCTCGCGATTTGGGCGGCAAGCATGTTATGAGGCATTCCTGCCCCGGAGAAAATCGGGAGCTTCTGACCCCTGACCAGAGTGAGCATACCGTCTATGACCGAGACCCCCGTCTGGATTAGGTCTGTCGGGTATTCGCGCCTCTCCGGGTTGATTGGTGCCCCGTTTACGTCCAGGAACGTCTTGGCCACAGGTTCGGGGAGCCCGTCCTGGGGACGGCGAGGCCATCGAACACCCTTCCGAGGAGCTGGTCTGAGACCGGGAGCTCCATCGTCTTCCCGAGGAAGCGGGCTCTGGTGCCGCTCACAGACAACCCAGAGGTCCCCTCGAAGACCTGGACCACCGCCTTCCCGAAGCCAGTCTCCAGGACCCTGGCTAGCCTCCTGCTACCTGAGTTGTCCTCGATCTCCACGAGCTCGTCGAAGGCAGCTCTGTCAACGCCGTCCACGACGATGAGAGGTCCCCTGATCTCCGCAATCTTGCTGTACTCCAGCCCTGAGGAGGACTTGCTCATGCGGCACTGACCTCTTGGACTCCGGAGATGGAAGAGAACTCGTCGAACATCTGCCCTGAGAGCGCCTCAAGCTTGTCCAGCTCCTCGCTCTTGATGGCGAATTTCGCCCTCAGCATGGACGCGATGACCTGCATTCCTCTGATCTTCGCAAGGGACGTGCCGTTCCTAAGGGCCCTGAGGGCCTCCTGGTGGTACTGGACGAACATCTTCATCATGAGGAACTGCTTCTGGGGGCTGCAGTAGGCATCCACGTCGTCGTAGGCGTTCTGCTGCAGGAACCCAATCTGGATCATCCTAGCGACATCGAGGATAAGCTTCTCCTCGTCGGGGAGAGCCTCGGGCCCCAATAGGCGGACGATTTCCTTCAGTGCGTCTTCACGCTGCAGGATACCGTAGGCATCGCCCCTAACTTTTGCCCACTCCTTGTCCACCCTCTCGGCCCACCACTTGCTGACGGATTCGACATAGCCGGAATAGGAGCTCATCCAGTTGATTGACGGATAGTGTCGGGAGTAGGCGAGCCTGGCGTCCAGAGCCCAGAAGTTCTTGACGAAGCGTATGGTCTGTGAGGTGACCGGCTCAGTGAAGTCGCCGCCTGCGGGAGAGACAGCGCCTATGAGCGTGATTGACCCGGTCCTCTCAGGGGTGCCAAGTATGTCGGCGCGCCCGGCCCTCTCGTAGAACTCGGCGAGCCTCGAAGCGAGGTAGGACGGATAGCCTTCCTCCGCGGGCATCTCCTCCAGCCTGCCGCTGATCTCGCGCAACGCCTCGGCCCACCTGCTTGTGGAGTCGGCCACGAGGACGGTGTCGTATCCCATGTCTCTGTAGTACTCGGCCATGGTAACGCCGGTGTAGATGCTCGCCTCCCTTGCGGCCACCGGCATGTTGCTGACGTTCGCGATGAGGATGGTCCTTTCCATGAGCGGGCGGCCGCTTTGAGGGTCGATGAGCTCGGGGAACTCTACGAGCACCTCGGTCATTTCGTTGCCACGCTCGCCGCAGCCGATGTGAAAGACCACCTTGGCGTCGGCCCACTTGGCTACGCTGTGAAGAGTGACGGTCTTCCCAGTCCCGAAGGCACCCGGGATCGCGCCTGTGCCCCCCTTGGACATTGGAAAGAATGAATCCAGGACCCTTTGGCCTGTCAGTAGAGGGATCTCGGGGTCGAGCCTCTCCCTGATCGGCCTTGGAGTTCGCACCGGCCATCTGTGGTAGAGCATCAGTTCCTGCTTCTTCCCAGACTTGTCTTCGGCCGTGACCACGATTTCATCCACCCTGTACTTCCCTCCGTTAGCTACATCCGTCACCCTTGACTTCGGGGTCGTTGGGGGAGCGAGTATCCTGTGCTCGATGAGAGGAGTCTCCTGGACTGAACCAAGAATCGTTCCGCCCTCGACTCCGTCCCCCCTCTTCACAGCAGGGACGAACTCCCACTGCCTGTCAAACGGGATCGAATTGGCCGAGACGCCCCTGGTGATGAAGGCGCCGGCCTTGCTGGCGATTACGTCGAGTGGCCTCTGAAGCCCGTCGTAGATCGTTCCTATCATCCCAGGACCCAGGGTCGTCGAAAGCGGCTGCCCCGTTCCGATGACAGGCTCCCCTGGCCTCAGGCCGCCAGTGGACTCGTAGACCTGGACGAACGCTATGTCTCCGGTTAGCTTGATGACTTCACCGACCAGCTTCTCTTCTCCGACCTGTGTCACCTCGTACATCTTCGAGGCGGCCATACCAGAAGCCTTGACTGCAGGGCCTGAAATCCACTCGATTTTTCCCTTGGCTGGCAAAACAGAACCTGCTCGACCGCCAAATTTAGCGGCCTTATAACGTTTAGAGGGGCGCGGTGGTTTTTCCGTGTTTCAAGCGGTGCCTGTGAGTATTGCGGCCACCTCCTTCCGGAGGGTGGGCCTCATCCTTTCGAGCCTGGCTTCGAAGGTGTTGTCGAACCTGACTGACCCGTCGGGTGAGGTGAGGATCACGCCCCCGATGGTGTCGATCTCCTCATCGTCGAGCGAGAGCTTCGCCCTGCTCCCGAACTTCCTGATGGCGGAGGAGACCGCCTTCCTATCTTTCGCTGCGCACAACACCCTGGCCTTGGGGCCGATGACGTCTAGTCCTTCCTGAATTAGAGAGGTTAGGGCCTTTTCCTGGGAAGCTCCCGACTCTGAGGAGATCCGCTTGGCCGCTAGGTCGAAAGCCTCGTTTACCGCTCTCTCGAGAGACCTGAGCTGTGCGTTCCTGGCGTCCAGCTCTGCCGACCCGATGATCTGCCTCCTCAGCGACTCCGCCTTCTTCTCGCCCGTCTCCAGGATCTTGCCGACGGCCTCGGCGGTCTCCTTCCTCACCCCTTCAATCTTCGCGAGGGTCTCGGACCTCCCTGCTTCCAGGTCCGCAAGCACTTCTTCTTCGAATTCTCCGGAGACCTTCGCCAGGGTATCAGAGGCCGCTTTGCTCAATCTCTCAGACTCCGAGTATCCGCCTCAGAATTGCTCTGTACTCCACCTTCTCCTTCTTGCTTCCGGGGCCCGGGACTTCGTAGATGAGTGGGATTGCCTTCTTCGTCCGAAGCTGGGTCAGCTGGTCAGCGATGGGCTTGGCCACATCGTCGCTTATCATGATGAGCCCCACGTTGGGGTCCTTGGAAAGGCTCTCAATCTTCTCGAGAGCGGCGGGTGCATTGGAGACGTATTCCCCGCTTACCCCTGACAGGATGAACCCCGTTACGAAGGCCTTGCCTCCAATCGCCACAACCTTCACTTCGATTCACCTAGCAGTCGCCGCGCCGCAAGATCCGCTGCCGCAGTCCTGTGCCCCGAAATCAACCCTTCGAACTCTTTCAGCTTAGACGTGGCCTCCTCTCTGATTTTCGTAGCTTCGGCTTCGGCATCCGCCCTCGCTCCCGCGACGCGTCGGCCCGCGATCTCGGTAGCCTCGGCAATTGCGGTACTTCTAGCCGCTTCTGCCCAATCCATGGCGTCCTTCATCGCTCTCTTCTTCGCTTCCGCAGCTTCGGCCTTCGCCCGGTCGAGAGCCGATTCGAATTCGACCAGCGCCTTGACTGTCTGTTCGATAGCGGAGCTCATGAGAGACTTTTTCGTCACCCACGGATTTGTGTAATTAAACGTTGGCCGAGCGAGAACTACTGTAGATGGCCTCGACTTTCATAGACGAGACGTCCCCGTCTGCGGTCCTGAGCCGGTTGACCTCGTTCAGCTCGAACGGGAAGACCACCCACCTGTCCACCTCCTCAAGGTAGTAGTCTGGTTCTACTTTGGTCCACGGCTTCCTGAAAAGGACAGCCGTCTCAAGACGTTCTGGGCCCTGCGCGGAGAGGTACTCCTTGACCACCAGCAGTGTGTCCCCCTGGTCGACCAGGTCGTCGACCACGAGCACATTCTTTCCCCTGATGTCCTCAGTGAGGGTAGAGAGTATCGTGGGCGCCCCTCGCCTGCCTATCCCGAAGTAAGACTTCACGTTGATGAAGTCTATCCTTACACCCAAGCGGTCGGATACTACCATCGCCACAGGCATGCCGCCGCGCACTATCCCGATGACCAAATCGAAGTTATTACCGCTGGAGCGGATCTTCTCAGCCAGGGCCTCAGCCAAGTTGCCGTACTCGGGCCAGCTCACGTACTTGTACTCGGCCAATAGCGAGTCGGAGCCACCTGCGTAGATAACCGTTCAGAGCTTCATTCACATCTGAATGTGAATTGGACGCGTCCATGCATTCTCCGGTAGAGTCATGGGCAGGTGCCCATAACTCCGACGAAGGTTAGGGACAACCGACATGAAGAGGAGTTATAGGCGGGGACTCACAGAGGTGGATTCGGAATCTTGCCAGATGAGCTAGTTGTGATTGCTCTCGGGGGCAACGCCCTTCTTCAGAGGAAGCAGAAGGGCACCTTTGAGGACCAGTACAGCAACGTGGAGAAGACAGCCGTCAAGATAGCAGACCTCATCGAGGAGGGTTACAGGGTCGTCCTGACGCACGGCAATGGGCCACAGGTTGGAGCGACTCTCCTTAGGCACGATGCGGCCAAGAGCACGGTGCCGCCCCTGCCCCTCGACGCCTGCGGCGCGGAGACGCAGGGCTTCATCGGGTACATGATGCAGCAAGCCCTGAGGAACGAGCTGAAGAAGCGTGGCCTCGACAAGTACGTCGTGACAGTCATCACAAGGGTGCTAGTGGATCAACACGATCCGGCATTCGAGCACCCGACGAAGCCGGTAGGCCCATTCTACACGAAGGAGGAAGCCGACGACCTTGCGCGGCGCATGCCCGACATCACCATCAAGGAGGACGCCGGGCGCGGATACCGGCGAGTCGTCCCTTCGCCTGATCCGAAGATAATAGCGGAGCGGGCAGCCATCAGGACTCTGGTCGACTCGGGTTTCGTGGTGGTCTCGACAGGGGGAGGGGGCATCCCCATCGTCGAGGAAGGAACGAAAGCGAGGGGAGTGGAGGCAGTGATAGACAAGGACCTTGCGGGCCAGCGGTTGGCTACCTTGATTGGTGCCAACCTCTTCGTGATACTGACCGACGTCGACGGTGCCTACATCGGCTACGGCACCCCTAAGCAGCAACTTCTCCGGGAGGTATCGGCGGGGGAGCTTCAGAACTACCTGAACGAAGGTCAGTTCAAGGAGGGGAGCATGGCCCCGAAGGTGACGGCGGCTATTCGTTTCGTCGAGAGCGGAGGGGAACAGGCAATCATCGCCGAGCTCGGCAAGCTGACCGAGGCCCTGAAAGGCGAGGCCGGAACCCATGTGGTTGGCCCGAGGGCTTGATCCTGCAAGTTGCCCAAGTCTAGCTCATTCCTCATCGAAGACGCCATCATCGTGACCATGGACCCCCGCCGGAGGGTCATAGAGAAGGGCTCGATTCTTGTCGAGGGAGACAGGATTGCCGAAGTCAGGCGGCCAGGCGACAAGCGAGGGAGGCGCGCGGAGAGGAGTATTTCCGCCAGGGGGATGGCGGTGATACCCGGCCTGATTGACACTCACGTTCACCTCGCTCAGAGCATCCTGCGCGGGTGCGCTGACGATCTGTCTCTTGTGGATTGGCTCAGGCAGAGAGTCTGGCCCATCCAGGGGAGCTTCACCGAGGAGGACGGTAGGATGAGCGCAGAGCTCTCGATGCTAGAGATGGTCAAGAGCGGGACAACCGCATTCGTCGGCGTGGACGTGGTGTCTCGTTACGGGTTCGACGGGATAGCCAGGACCGTTGCGAAGGCGGGCATGAGAGGAGCTCTTGCGAAGACGATCATGGACAGCCCGGGCTATGGCAGGAAGAGAAGCATGATGCCGGCCGGGTTGGTAGAGGAGAAGGACGCCTGCATACGGGAGGCGAAGTCCATGGTCAGGCGGTGGAATGGGATTAGGGGGGGCCTGGTAACGACCTGGCTGGCTCCGAGGTCTCTCGGTGGGTGTAGCAAGGAGTTGTACGAGGAGGTGGCGCAGCTGGCGAAGGAGCAACAGACAAGGGTGACCATGCACCTCGCTGAGGTTAGAGAGGACGTGAAGTACGCGAAGGAGAACTTTGGGATGACTCCCTTCGAGTTCATCGAAGAGGTGGGGTTGGCGGGACCGGGATCCCTCTTCGCCCACATGGTATGGCTCACAGAGAAGGACATCAGGAACGTTGCGAGGACAAGGGCGAACGTCGCACACTGCCCCTCCTCCAACCTGAAGCTCGCTTCGGGAGTTCCCAGGGTGCCCGAACTCCTGAAGGCCGGAGTGAACGTCGGGCTGGGGTGCGACGGAGCCCCCTGTAACAACACCTACGACATGATCCGAGAGATGAAACTCGCAGCTGTTGTTCAGAAGGGGCGGCTCTTGGACCCGCTGACCATGCCGGCAATGACGGTCCTCGAGATGGCCACCCTCGGCGGCGCCAGGGCGATGGGCATCGAGTCCGAGGTTGGGTCCATCGAGGTGGGTAAGAAAGCAGACCTTGTGCTCATAGACCTGAGGAAGCCACACCTTATGCCATTTCGAGAAATAGTCTCCAACATCGTCTACTCGGCCACGGGGGGCGACGTGGACACCGTCGTGGTTGACGGGAAGCCCCTCCTAAGAGGAGGGAAAGCGCTCACTCTCAACGAGGAAAGAATAATGGGCGAAGCGCAGCGGCGGCAGGACGAGCTTATCTCCAGGTCTGGGGTCAAGGCATAGGGAGCCCCTGTCGTTGGACCTTCTGGTAAAGAACGCCAGGATTGTGACAGGTTCGGAGACGTTCGAGGCCAACATCGGCGTAGAAGGAGGTATGATCACATCTGTCTCGCCTGCCCTCGAGCCGTCCGGGGCAGAGGTCTACGATGCAAGGGGGAAGATAGTCATCCCCGGGGCGATAGACGCCCACACCCACATGGAGCTCAAGGTCACGGGAACCAGCTCCGCAGACGACTTCTACGCCGGGACCGTAGCTGCTGCCTGCGGTGGGATGACCACCATCGTTGACTTCGTGGACGCCCAGCCCGGGGAGACAATGATGGGAGCCCTGGCGGGCTACCGGGCACGGGCCGACGGCAAAGTGGTTGTCGACTACGGGCTCCACATGATGTTCAAGGGCCAGAACTTGCCTGAGATTGATGGGATACCCGAGGTAGTCAGAGAGGGGGTGCCCAGCTTCAAGATCTACACCGCGTACAAGGAGCGGGGGCTGATGCTCGAGGACCCCGACATCTCGAGGGTGATGGAGAAGGTTGCAGGGGCGGGGGGGCTCGTGGCAGTTCACGCGGAGAGCGAGGGTATCATCAAGCGTCTGATTGAGAGGAACCTGGCGGCAGGAAACACGGCGGCGAAATACCACGCCCTCAGCAGACCCCCCGAGGCCGAAGCCGAGGCGATCTCCAGGGTCACCCGACTGGCCAAGGCGGCCTCGGCGAGAGTCTACATTGTACACCTCTCGAGCAGGGCAGGGAAGCAGGAGGTCGAGAACGCCAGGCGTCGGGGGACGAACGTATTCGCGGAAACCTGCCCTCACTACCTCGTGCTGACGGATCAGGTCTACGAAAGAAAAGACGGAAGAAACTTTGTGATGTCGCCTCCGGTGAAAAAGGCGGACGACCGCGCGGCGCTGTGGGAAGGACTAGCGGCTGGCGGGGTCATCGAAACGGTGGGGAGCGACCACTGCCCGTTCACGAGTGCCGAGAAGGACTGGGGAGAGGATGACTTCACAAAGATTCCGAACGGGGTCCCCGGCACCGAAGCGATAATCCCGCTGCTCTATTCTGAGGGGGTGAGGAAGGGAAGGATTTCTGTTTTTGATCTGGTCAGGGTCACCTCGGGTGCGCCCGCCGCCCGCTTCGGTCTCTCCCCCCTCAAGGGGTCCATCACGGTGGGTACCGACGCCGACCTCGTCGTAATTGACCCCCGCAAGCGGGTGAGAATGACAGCAGACGTCATGCATTCGAAGATCGATTACAGCATCTACGACGAGATAACGACCGAGGGGTACCCGGTTCTGACCGTTAGCAGGGGGGAAGTGGTAATGGAGGAAGGGGAGTTCGTGGGAAGGAGGGGCCGGGGCAGGTTTGTGCCGCGGCGAGCTGCGTCCTAGGAGGAGCCTAGCTGCTCTTCGCCTTCTTGCTGTGAGAGTCCTGCCCGAGCGATTCTACCGCCTCAGGTGGCGAGGAGCCAAGACGATCCCAGAGCCGCTCCATTGTCTTTAGGACCTTCTCTTCTGCCTTCTGAACGTCCAGAGTCAGCAGCTCCCTGTTCTTCATGACGATCTGGCCATCCACTATCGCGTCTCTGACGTCTGATCCCCTCAGGCCGTTGACGATGTAGCCGTAGATCGAGCCCGAATAAGGGGTGGCAGTGAAGGTTGGTCGCACCACGATGATGTCCGCCCTCTTTCCCGCCTCGATCGACCCCAGAGAAGACAGCCCGTAGGCCCGGGCTGCGTTGACCGTGCTCATCTCCACCACTTCCTGCGCCGAGGGCCTGTTCGGGTCCCTGCGGGCGACCCTCTGCAGGAGGAAGCCGGCCCTCATGTTCTCGAACATGTCGAAGACATACCCGTCGTTCCCGAGGCCCACGTTCACACCCTGGTCCAGCATCTCCATTAAGGGAGTGACTCCCACCGCGTTCAACATGTTACTCATTGGGTTGTGGGCGACGCTGGCAGAACTCTTCGCAATCAGGCCAATTTCTCGCTGGTTGAGGTGGACACAGTGCGCCAGGACCGCCCTGCGGGAGAGGAGACCCCTTTCGTGCAGCCTTTCGATGCTCCTCTTCCCGTACCTCTCGATGTTGTGATAGCCATCGTTGGGCCCCTCAGAGACGTGGATGGTCAGCGGAACGTCGTGCCTCCGGCTCGCCTCGACCCCGCGCGAGATCAGCTCGTCCGAGACGGTGAAGGATGCGTGTAGGCTAATCATTCCCATCGTCCTTCCTTTGTCCCTACTCGTGATGAACCTCAGATTCTCCTTAAGTCCCCTAGTCCCTTCGTCAGCGCTCCGGCGCTCGGTCGCTTCGAACGAGATGACTCCGCGGATTCCCACAGCGTTGGACGCCCTTGCGATGCGGTCGAGGGATCCCTCAATGGCGTTGGGGGCGGAGTAGGTGTCCGCGTAGCAGGTAGTCCCGTTGGTCAGTGATTCGGCCCCAGCGGCGAGCGCCGTCGCGTAAGCGTCGTCGTTGGTGAGCGCCTCGTCGACGGGCCACCACACCCGCTGGAGAATCTGAAGGAAGTCCGAAGGTGGCTTGATGTTCAGGGCCGACCCCCTAAGCGCGATGCCGTAGAGATGGGTATGGCTGCAGATAAGCCCGGGCATCACGATGCATCCCTCTGCGTCGATGACCTCGTCCGAGCCGAACCCCTTAGCCACGTCATCGATGGGACCGACTGCTTGTATCTCGCCGTCCGCCACGGCCACCCCTGCGTTCTCGATGACCCTGCGCTTGCGGTCCATGGTGACGGCGACCCCGCCTTTCACCAAGAGTTTCGCCGACAAGACGCCTACGCCAGGGACTCGACCGCGTACTCGATGTTGTGGCTCAGAAGGAGGAGTAGGGGAGAGCTGCACCCCGCTGCCATGTATTCCTTGATCTTCTTCTCGCAGTCCGAAGGGGAGCCCGAGGCTGTTATGAGCCGCACCACCTCATCCGGAACGATCTCGGCGGCTTTCTCGATTCCTCCCGGCTTCGCGGGCCAGCCGCCCATGCGCTCCTGCACCTCTCTGATGAGGTCCTCGCTGACTCCACTCGCCTTCGCAATGTGGGGCTGCTGACCAATCGTCATCGTGACGTGGCTCTTGGCGAGCCCCACCGCCTTGTCTGCATCCTCATCAATGGAGCAGGCGATGAGCTGAGGCGAGTCGATCTCGTTGGGATTCCTGTGCGCCTTCTCGGCGCCCCGCCTTATGCTCTCCCATGCCTTCTCGTTGTACTTCGGAGAGACGAGGTAGTTCAGGAGGACGCCATCCGCGATCTCCCCCGCGAGCTCCAGCATCTGGAAGCCAGTCCCGCCGACGTAGATGGGCACGTTCCTTGGCCTCGCCCCCGTTCCGTGGAGGGTGTCAAGCTTCACGCCATCCATCCTGACGAACTCCCCTTGAAAGGTCACCTCTTCGGCCTTGAAGAGTCTTCTAATCACTTGGACGTATTCCTTCATGCACTGGAGGGGCTTGGTTCTGTCTATGCCCACCTTCTTCGCCAGTGGGTCCCACCAGGCGCCGAGGCCTAGCATTGCCCTGCCCGCTGAGAGCTCATCAAGCGTCGCCCAGGTCTGAGCGATGAGTGCAGCGTTCCTGGTCCAAGTGTTGATGACGCCCGCGCCGACCTTGATCCTGTTCGTGTCCGTCGCGATGGCCGTGACGGGGACCACCGCATCCCTCGCGAGCCTCGACTCGGCAATCCAGACAGATTCGAACCCGTGCGCCTCCGCAATCTGGGAGTACTTCACCATCTCACGGACGTGCATGTCCTGGAGGTAAAGGCCCAGCCTACTCAAGTTGCCCGCAGCCTTCGACGACAGAGTGGTTCGCCACTGGCGACGGCTTTCGCATTCGATTTAAAGTCTCCAGGAATTCTCCGAACTGGCGCTCATTTCCTAGCCGCTGTCGGGTCGAAGTCCACGACCGCCTGATCTGCCTCAGGGAGCTCGTACCAGCGCCTCCTGTCCCCCACAGTGGCTCGCATCCTCCATCCCATCGACTTCGGAACGCTCTCGATTGATTTCCGTATCGATCCGGCTCGCTGAGTGATACGCGCTCTCTGCCCGTCATCCAGGTTCAGCCTTCCGACGAACTCGGGAATCCTGTCAAGGTTCATGGTGAAAGTCCTGTAGATTCCCCAGTCATCGGCGCACAGCTTGGCTATGTATGTCGCGTTGATCTTGTCAGCCGTATCTTCCAGGGAGACGTCGTGGTCGAGGAGCAGCACCAGGATGTCCTTGATGTCCTTCTCGTTTATCTCCACAATCTGGAGTTTCGTCGCCAGCAGATCTGACATCGTGACAGTCTTGGGCTCTAGTCCGAGCCTGTCTCTGAAGTCGAACTTGTGGCACATCTGGAAGACGTCCAAGAAGACGTCGACGCGCCTCATGTTCTTCATGTCGTTGAATATGAGCCTCGAGCCGTGGAGCGCGTTGAACCTCTCCCTTGGCTTGTAGCCGAGGTCCTTGAAGAGCTGGTTAATCTTTCCGGTCTCTCTTCTTCGGCCAATCAAATCGATGTCTACGTAACGCCTTGAGAAAGGTGTCTTGGATGCCGAAGGGCATCGCGTGACCACGGCGACCCCGCCGAGCAACCTAAGTGTGACCTTTTTCGCTTCGGCGCCGCTGAGTATCCTTTCCGCTTCCTCGCCAAGCGACTCGAGCGGGGCCCCGGGAGCGTTCAATCGGCTATCAAGACCCGACTCGGTTGAGCGGTTTCACGAAGTCTAAGAAGCTTTTGCCTTAAACCCGGCCGGACTCGCGCTCTACTCCGGCGGGATTTCCTTGTAAGCGAGGGAGATGTCGACGCCCTTGCCCTTGTGATAGTAGTATGACGCGGCGTAGATTATCGCGCCGAGCAGGAAGGTCCCGACCACGAAGTACACTGTCAGGTTGTTGAGGGACCACTGCGCCGCGTTCGTCACGTACTGGTAGGTCAGGAACCCGAATACGCCAATGTTCCCGATTCCTGCAATTATCAGAATCAGCTTCGCCATGCCATGTTCCTTCCTGATGGCCCAGACAGCTGCGGCGAGCCCGACGAAGATGAAGTAAATCATGGAGGCAATCGTCGCCCCGAACAGACCTCCGAGTCCACTGTAGTAGTAGGCAGCCAGCCCGACCAGGATGACTGTGACCACCAGCGAAATCAGGAATGCCTTGACTGGTGAACCGAACCTCGGGTTGACGTCTGATATCATGGAGGGGAGGAACCGGTCGAAGGACTGTGCGAGGAGGTACCTAGAGATTACAATCACCCCATAGGCGAGGACACTCAGGTTGGCCAGAATCCATCCGAGCCCAATGAGCCCTGCGATTATGTTGTTCCCTGAAACGCCCATTGCCAGGGTCCAGAAGTTGAAGGAGTAGTCGAACACCAGGGTCGGGTTAGAGTAAGCGCCATTTATGAAGGCCTGGCCGCCGACGTAGTACATCGTCGCGAGTGCACCGGTGACGAAGACGAACACCAAGATGGCGGCGATGGGGACGTTCCACCTGACGGCCGACTTGCCCTTGATTTCGCTGGCAACGGCTGGAGCCGCGTTGAGCCACGGGTAGATGAAGGCAGCCATGAGCGGTAGCAGGTAAATGGTGTTGCCGAAGTTGAAGCCTGTCGTCCCCTGGCTCTGTATGATGCTATAGGTATTGGTTCCGTTAATAGCCATGTAGTTGGTATTCATGAAGTTCTGGACCCCACTGGAGCCCGCGTTGAGCAGGACTGCGATGGACAGAAGCAGGGCAAAGAACCCGAAAATTGTCAGAACGGAGACGAGCCTGTAACCCGCCTTTGGCCTCACTATGTTAGTACCAACGAGGGCTGCGAAGATTATGGCTCCGACGACGAACTGAGCGAGCGGCAGCGAGCCCGGAACGTCTGAAGGGACTGCGAGCCCGAAGAGGGTCGTGTTGGACGCGTAGAAGAATATCCCCACAGACCCTATCGCAAAAACGGTCGACAGGACGATTAGCGCGAGATAGGCGGTGGTCTCGGTCGTATAGCCCATGAAGGAAAGGACGCTTCCCGCGGGTCCTCCGAGCGTTCTGGAAACCCAGACGTAGTCCCCACCTGTTCTCGGCATTCTCCTGGACATTATGGTGTAGACAGCAATCTGCGGGAAGGAAACGATGAACCCGATTACCGACAGCCACACCAGGTTCACGCCGGTCATGTCGTGGCCGAGCATCGGGACCAAGCCCGAGATTCCGATGACACCCAGAAGGGCGCCCACGGACATGTTGCTCATGTTCATGGCTATGCTGTCGAAGAACGAAACGTTCTTGACAAGACCCGTAGCCTCGCGGACAAAAACACCGGGCGTCGGCGCGCTCGCAGCTTGCCTCTCCTGATCGCTCAAGGGTGGTTCTGCTAGTCCAGTAGGTGATTGGGTGCTTATTTAAGCACCACCCATCCTCTTGCTAATTCGGTGTTAACCTAAGACGTTTGGGTTAGCACAGGCATTGATTCAGCCAGTCGTAAGCATGTGGGACTTGATCTGGTCTCCGTCTATTTCCGTGAGGAAGCCCCTAAGGACTCCCTCGCCGTAGTCGCTCCCGGGGTTCGCGCACAGGGTCCTGCCTATCATTACGAAGCCGTGCGACTCGTGAATGTGCCCGTGGATCCCAAGCATCGGCTGGTGCCTCTCCACTGCGGCCCTGCAGGCTGAACTCCCGGCCGAGGTCATCTGCACCTGACCAGACTTCACGACCACCTTGAGGTCCTTGTCGACCATCGGAGCCTTGTCAATCGGAGTGTCTATCGGCGGGACGTGGATGTTGAAGATGGCCGTCTTCATGTTCCTTATGCCGGCCGCCATCCGCTCTATCTTGTTCCCCAGTTCGTCCTCGTCCACCTCTCTCGGGCTGTTCCAGGGGGTGTGGTTGGTGTATCCAAGGGTTATCATCTCGTGCTCGCCATCGATGGACACAACCTTCTCTTCTGGGTTGATCACGTAGCTGGAGGAACCGAGCACCGGGTCGACGTCGAAGAGATCGTCGTTCCCGGGGGAGATGTAACACTTTACGTCCGTGCTTCCCAGCCTTTCCTCTGCGAGCCGGACCCATTCCGAGACGCGGTCGACCATCGCCTTGTTGAATGCAGTAGTGATGCTCTTCGGGTCCGCGGACATCTCGTCGAACTCCTTTTTGTTCATTATACGCGTGTACAGACCGGCGTCGGTCGCCCGTGCAACCACGTCGTCGACCTCCTTCTTACTCTTGAGGAGCAACTCGTTGCCTTCGAACCTGCATTTGGAGGTACCGTTCCCCTGTTCAACTATGGGAATCAGGATCTTTCCTGTGAGGTCGCCGCCGAGCACCAGTATGTTGGCCTTGTAGAACTTCGCCGCGTTCAGGAACTTCTTGAAGCATCGTGTGGAGCCGTGGACGTCTGTGATGAAGAAGACCCTGGACTTGGTCACGTCTTATGGCGAGGAATGCGGAGTAGATTAAGATGCAGTCCGGGTCTCGCAGGTCCTACTTCGCGGTGCCTGCGAGAAGAGCGAGAACCGCCGCCCTCACGTAGAGAAGGTTCTCGGCCTGGTCGTAGATCACGCTCCTGGGCCCGTCCATGACCTCGTCGTCTGCCTCCTGTCCCCTGAACACTGGGAGGACGTGGGTGACGATGCCGTCCTTTGTCATGGTATCCGTTAGCTTCTTCGTGAGGCGCCAATTCTTGTGCTCGTTGTGCATTGCGACCTCTCTCTCCTTGGTGAATCGGTTCATCCCGGTCATGACGCATTCGTGGCTGGCCCAGCTCCTGGGGAAGACTACGTCGGCGCCTTGCATAGCCTCGACAGGGTCGTGGCTCAACTCTAGGCTCCCCCCGGACATCTTGGCGTTGCTCTTGGCCTCGTCGACCATCTTCTCGTCGAGATCGAACCCTTCAGGGTAGGCGAGCACCGTGTTCATGCCGTACTTAGTCGAAATGAGCATCTCGTCCTGCATGCTCCCCCAGCTCCTGATGTGGTCACTGTAGGTCCAGAGGAGGACGTATTTCCTATTCTCAAGCTTGGCTCCGAGCTTCTCCTTCAGCGTGAACACGTCCGTCATCGCCTGCGTCGGGTGGTACATGTCGTCTGCCATGTTCACGACCGGCAGGTCCGCGGACTTGGCATACTCCCGGATGACCGCGTTACCCCTGCCGTACACGTAGTCGACCGCCGACTCGAGGATCCTTACACCCAGGGCGTGCCCCATCCTCTCGTACATCTTCGCCATGTCCTTGACAGACTCCCCCTCCGAACCCCTCGTCGTGGCGAAGTCGATGAACTGTGAGTGTCCCCCGAGCATAGTCGCGGCGGCCTCGAAGCTGGACCTTGTCCTGGTCGATGTGTTGTAGAAGAGCATGAAGAAGGTCCTGTTCTTGAAGAGCTCAGGGACAGAGTTCGTGCGGTACCTTCGCTTGACGTCGGCAGCGAACTCCATCAGGTAGTCGATTTCTTCCCTGCTCCAGTCCTGGGTGGAAATCAGATCTTTGCCGTGCAGGTCTTGAGGACGCATGGCAGCGGCCTGAGGAATTCTGCTTATAGAGGTGAAGGACGTTCTATGGTTGGGTTCCCTTCACGGCGGCCTTGAGGGCCTCGATCTGCTGCAGGTATCCTGTGCACCTGCATAGGTTTCCCGACATCAGCCGTTTGATTTCCCCGTCCGACGCGCCTGGGGAGTGCTCGTATATCCAGGACAGGGTGACTATCATTCCAGGTATGCAGTAGCCGCACTGGACTGCGTCCTGCTCCACGAACTCCCGCTGGACGGGGTGGGGAGCTGACTTCGACCCCAGCCCCTCGACGGTGACCACTTCGCGGCCGTCCACCTGGGGGGCCAAGACGAGACAGGAGGTGACGGGCGTATCGTCCAGCAGAACGGTGCAGGCCCCGCACTCGCCGGTATCACACCCCTTCTTCACGCTGGTCGTCCCTGCCAGATCGTGTAGGTAGTCGCACAGAGTCTGATTGGGCTCTATCTCATCGGCTTTGGCCACTCCGTTGAGCGTGAACTTCACTTTCACTCTTCCACTCAAGGTACCACCGACTCCGAGAGCATCTGCATGATCAGTCGCTTGGTGAGCACATACACGAGGTGCTTCCTGTAGTGTGCGCTTGCCCTTATGTCCGATATCGGCTTCGAGTCCTCGGCGGCGAGGCCTGCCACTCTGTCTGCCTGCTCTGCGGTTGCCTCGCTCCCCGTCATGGCCCCGGAGGCCTTCTCGGCCAGGATCGGAGTGGGCGCTACTGCTCCCAGGGCGACTCTGCTCGGACCGAACCTGCCTTCCCGTATGGTGGATGCGACCGCGACGGAGACGGTGGACAGGACGTTCTCGTTCCTGACGGCCGCCCTGGTCCAGGCGCTCCTGAGATCGTCGTCTACTGGAAGCTCGATGGACGAGATGATTTCTCCCTGGCGAAGCCCGTTCTTCTTGGGACCGGCAAAGACTTCCTGGACGGGCATGGCCCGCACGCCCGACCTGCTTAAGAGAGTGACCGTGGCCCCAAGCGCAATCAGGGGAGGAGCGGAGTCTGCTGCCGGTGATGCAGTGGCCAAGTTCCCGCCCAGGGTAGCGATGGATCTTATCTGGAGGGTTCCCACGTTCGCTGCCGCCTGGCGAAGTGCTTCCGCATATCGTGCCACGAGGGGGCTTGATTCGACCTGGGTGAAGGTGGCCAGAGCCCCTATGCGGAGGACTCCGCTCGCCGCCTGAATGCCCCCGAGCTCCCTCCTGAGCTGGCGCAGGTCCACCACCACCTTTGGCGTCAACGTTCGCTCCTTGAGCGCAATCACAAGATCAGTGCCCCCCGCAATGACTTGGAGCTCCTTGCCGTGTCCGTCGAGTGCCTCGAAGAGCTCAGAGAGAGTCCTGGGGGAAAGATACTCGAAGCGTGGGATGGGTGCCAGGTACTGGAAGGATTTCATGACCGCCGAGCCCTCTCCTCTATCGCATCTGAGACCCTTTCCGGGGTGAAAGGAAACCGACGGATGGGAAAACCAAGAGCGTGGTACACGGCGTTCGCTACCGCCCCGGCCACCGGCTCGATTCCCGCCTCGCCCACACCCTTCGCCCCAAACGGCCCGAAGTCGTCCGGCGCTTCAACGATGATCGTCCTGATGCTCGGGATGTCTGCAGCGGTGGGGATGTGGTAGTCGAGGAACGTCTGATTTTTGATTATCCCCTCCTTCAGGATCAGCTCTTCCATGAGCGCGTACCCAATCCCCTGGGCCACTCCTCCGACAATCTGGCTCTCGTACTGTTCTCGGGAAACGACGGTCCCCGAGTCGTGGGCCGCTGTGTAGTTGACCACGTCCACCTTGCCTGTCTCCAGGTCCACCTCCACCTCAGCGACGTGGGCGCTGAAGGCGTAGGAAGGCGCCAGGTCTCCGTGCCCTTCTTCTCTGTCCCACGACGGAAGGGCTTTGGTGGCTCTGCCTTCCTCCTTCAGCCTCATCCCTCGCCTAAAGCACTCGGAGACAATGTCGCCGAACTCCAAGCGACGGCCTTGGTGGCCCCTGCGCCCCACCGAGTCGTCCTCAAAGACGAGCTCCTTGGCTGGACAGGATAGCATTTCGGACGCGACGGTGGCGAGTTCCTCTCTGAGCTTCTCGGCGGCCAGCAGTATCGCCTTGCCCCCGAAGACCGTGCTCCGGGAGGCGACGGTGGGACCGGAATCCGGGACGACATCAGTGTCTGGCGAAACGACCGAAACCCTGGCAGGGGTCGTGCCCAGGATGTTGCACACTATCCGGGTGAAGCCTGTGTATATCCCTTGGCCGTATTCCGTCAGGCCTGCCTTGACCAGCACCCTCCCTTCCGCTGTAATCTCCACCCAAGCCGCCGCCGCATCCGCCTCTCCGTTCAGCCCTTCGGGATGGATAGTACACGCCATCCCTATTCCTCGCCTCTTCGTTCCATGTCCGGGGCCCGTTCGGCGCTTTACATCCCATCCAGACGCAGCCCTGGCTTTGATCACGCACTCCTCGATGCCGATCCCGGCCGGGAGGACCTGCCCCGTGGGGGAAACCGACCCGACTCGCAGGATGTTGCGGAGTCTGAATTCCGCAGGGTCCATCCCAATCTTCTCAGCAGCCTCGTCCATCTGGAGCTCGGCCGCGAAGGCGGCCTGCGGTTTTCCGAAGCCCCTGAAGGCGCCCGTGGGGACGTTGTTGGTGTAGACCGTGGTGCCATCGATGCGCACGTTGGGGATTTCGTAGGGTCCGGCCGCCACGACCACGGCGACGAACAGGACCCGCTCGCTCAGGGAGGCGTAGGCGCCACCATCAGCGAGGATGCGAGCCCTGACGGCGGTAATCTTCCCGTCGGAGTTAACCCCCATCTCCCTTTCGAAGACCATGGGATGCCTCTTCGGATGGAACGAGGTGGACTCCTTTCTGGAGAAGGCAAGGAGCGCGGGTCTCTTGGTCAGCCAGGCCCCCAGCGCGGCCATTGCGCAGACTTCGTCCGGGGCGTCCTGCTTTCCTCCGAAGCCCCCGCCGGTCGGAGCCTGGACTATGCGCACGTTCGGAACCGCCCTGCCCAACACTGTCGAGACGGCTTTCTTCACCATGAAGGGGTTCTGCATCGAGCCCAGGACGACCACGCCCTCGCTCTTAGGATAGGCAAGTGCAGCTTCTGTCTCAAGGTACGCCTGCTCCTGGACAGGGGTGCTGTACACCCCCTTGACCACGTGGTCCGCCTTCGCGAGCCCCTTCTCGACGTTCCCCACCCTGACGAAGTGCCTCGCAGTCAGATTTCCGGAGGGGTGTATGGCGGGGGCGCCAGGCTGCAGCGCTTCGCTGGGGTCGAAGACTGCTGGGAGCTTCTCGTATTCAACGTTGACGGCCTGGACTCCGAGTTCCGCAGACTCCGGTGTATCTCCCACCACGAGGGCGACGTTGTCACCTACGAACCTCACCTTGTCGACGCATAGAAGAGGCCTGTCCTGGACCACGTAGCCGATGTAGTTGGACCCGGGCACATCCCTGGCTGTGGCGACCCTCAAGACTCCCTGGACGCGCTCCGCCTTGGAGGCGTCGATTCGTTTGATCAGTGCGTGGGGGTGAGGGGAGCGGACTAGCCTGAGGTAGAGGGCGTCATCTTGGACGTTGTCCGTTGTGTACTTCGTCTCGCCGAGGGCCTTCTCCAGAGCATCCGTCCTGAGGAGCGCGGCGCCTCGCTGAACCGGCTCCTCGAGTTCCACCGAGGTCATTCAACTGAAAGGGACCAATCGGCCTTTAAATTCTATGTGCCGGATTCGAAGGGGCCCAAGAATCAGTGCCGACGGCGGGTGCTCTTCTTTCGACCTCCGTGTCTTGCCCCTTCGAACATCTCGATGACTCTGCCTGGCTCCTTCAGGCCCGAGCCGGTCACCAGGACAACCACGTCTTCGTCTCGGCTTATTCTACCCTCGGCCAGCAGCCTTTCGAGTCCCGAGAGGCCGGCAGCGCCCGAAGGTTCGGCGGAGATTCCCCCGTATGCAGCCAGCTCTCTGACGGAGCGGAGAATCTCCCGGTCGCTCACCGTGACCCCCGCGCCGCCCGTCTCCTGCACGCCCGTCAGCGCGGCGTCGCCGTCCCAGGGATATGGGTCCAGCAGTCCCCCGGCCACGGACTCCGGATAGGGCTGGGGAGTGAGCTCTTCAAAGGGCGTCCCCTTCTGCATCGCCTCTACGAGAGCCCGGTTTCCCGTGGGCTGAACCGCCACGAGGCGCGGATAGGTCCGGATCAGGCCGAGTTGCTTCAGGTCCTGGAGACCCTTCCAGATGCCTGTGAGGAGGCACCCCGACCCCGTGGGGACGAGGATGACGTCCGCCTCTTCCCAGTCCCTCTGTTCGTAGAGCTCGTACACCATCGTCTTCGGCCCCTCGACCTGGTAAGGGTTGAAAGGCCCGAAACTAGGGCAGGGATAGTATCCGAACTTCTCAACGGCTTCGAGCATCGCCTGAACGGTGGCGTCCTCCCCTTCCTTCACCTGCTGGCATCTGGTTATCGAGGCCCCGTAGAGGAGGAGTTGGGCGATTTTCCCGGCGGCGGCGTCGGGCGGGACGAATGCGTGACATCTCATGCCAGCCGCCGCGGAGTAGGCCGCGAGTGAAGCTGCAGCGTTGCCGCTGGAGGCTATGGCAACGTCCCTCTTCTTCAGCTGGACCGCCTTGGCTGAGCCCACGGCCATCGCCCTGTCCTTGAAGGAAGAGGTGGGGTTCCTTGTGTCGTCCTTCAGAGAGAGGCTCTTCATCCCGAGCTTTTCGCTGAGGCGTCGGGCGTGGACGAGGGGGGTCCCACCCTCACCTAGCCTCACCGCGAACTCTGCGGAGACAGGAAGCAGCTCTTCGTATCGCCAGATGTCCCTCGACTTCTTTGAAGCGAGAGACTTCACGTCGAACCTGCCGGCCACCCCGTCGTAGTCGTAGACCACGTCCAGCCTCCCCAGATCCCTGTTCCGGCACATGACCGGATTCTCGCTCGGCTCGTAGGTCGTGCCGCACTTCGAGCAGACCAGGCGTTCTACGAACGACATGGGAGGTGGCACTGATGGGACCTATTCCACAATGTCGAAGCCCTTCTGGTACTTCCGGAGCTGCTCCACGGTGTAGGGGTCGAGTTTCTTGCTTGTCCTGGTCACGGTCTGCTTCTTCTTTATGCCGAACACCTCGGTGGAGAGGTACCTTCCTCCGGAGTCGTTGATCACCGTCGCGATTCTGCCCAGCTCCACGTGCCTCTGGGAGAGCTTCACGGCAGCTGCGACATTGCACCCCGACGAGATTCCGCAGAAGATTCCCTCCTCGCTGGTCAGGCGCTTCGTCATACGGATGGCCTCGTCAGAGGTCGTGGTGACCACCCCGTCCAGGAGGCTCAGGTCCAAGTTCTTTGGGACGAAGCCGTCGCCTATGCCTTCTATCTTGTGGGTCCCCCACTTGCCGTGGGCGAGTATCGGCGCCTCCGAGGGCTCGACGGCGTAGAGCTTCACGCTCGGGTTCTTTTCCCTCAGATATCTGCCGATTCCGGAGAGGACCCCGCCCGTCCCTTGGGAAGCGACAAAGGCGTCGACCTTCCCTCCAAGCTGTTTCCACAACTCGGGCCCGGTGCTGTTGTAGTGCGCTGCCGGGTTGTCTGGGTTTGAGAACTGAGAAGGAACCCAGTACTTCCCCCTGCTCTTCTTGAGGAGCTCGTCGATCTTGTCAAGGCAGAGGTCCACGTCGCTCTCCGCCCCGGGAGTGAGGATCAGCTCGCCTCCGAAAGCCCTGATCATCTTCTTGCGCTCGTCGCTCATCCCCTCTGGCATGACTATGGTCACCCTGTACCCCATTCTCGTTCCGATGAAGGTGCAGGCGATCCCTGCATTCCCGGTGGAGGCCTCCAGAATCTCCATGCCAGGCCTTAGGTCTCCCCGCTTGAGGGCTCCCAGAATCATCTCCTTGTAGATCCTGTCCTTCAGGCTTTCAGTCGGGTTGAAAGCCTCAAGCTTCGCGAAGACCTCCGCCCTGATTCTCTCCTCAGCAGGAATCTTCGAGAGGCGGATGGTAGGGGTGTTCCCTATGATGTCCAGTATCGAACTGTCCTTTCCCACCAAACTATTCTCCTCTGGCTACCTTCTGCGCGTTGGGCCCATGACCATGGCCATGACCGCCTTCTGTACGTGCAGCCTGTTTTCCGCCTGCTCGAAGTAGAGGGAGTACTTCGGATTGTCGATGACCTCGTCTGTCGCCTCCTGTCCCCTGTCCGCTGGTCCGCAGTGCATGTACTTCCCCCTGTTTGTCAGGTCCATCATCTCCTGGGTGCACTTCCAGTCCTTGAACTGGTTCTGGTACTCTGACGCCCCGTCCTTGTTCACCGAGCTGCTGTAGGGAGGCACGAATCCCTTGGGGGACCATGCCTTTGGGTAGACGAAGTCGGCCCCTTCGAAGGCCTCCTTCATGTCGTTGGAGACCTCGAAGCTCCCTCCATACCTGTCGGCGTTCTTCTGGCACGACTCGATGATGTGGTCCTCCAGCTCAAACCCTTTCGGATGGGCGAGGACGACGTCCATGCCGAACTGTGTCCCGATTAGCACGCAGCTCTGTGGGACGGCGAGGGGCTTGAGCCCCCCCGAGTATGCGTAGGAGACGACGAATTTCTTCTTCTTCGGCTTCGGCGAGACGTCGACGATGGCCTTCATGTCCGCCAGCGCCTGGAACGGGTGGAACACGTCGTCCTCCATGTTTAGGACCGGGATGTCGCTCCACTTCGCGAACTCCTGCATCACCTTGTGCCCTCGGCCGATGGTCCACTTGGCTGCGTCCCCGTAGATCCTGATGGCGATCGAGTCGCCGTACCGTGAAAGCACCCTTCCGACGTCGGCGATGGCTTCGGTCTGGTAGGGGACCATGTCCTCGGGGAGCGTCGGCGTGTAAACATCGCTGGGACTGAGGAAGTGGGCGTGTCCGCCCAGCTGGTAGATGCCTGCCTCGAAGGAGTTCCTCGTCCTGAGGGACCTGTTGTAGAAAAGCATGAACAGCGTCCGGCCGGCGAGGTATGGCGTCTCTCTTCTCTTTCTGAACTTGACCCTCAGGTCCTCCGCGGCCTTCAGGATTTTTGCGATTTCCTCCTGTGAATGGTCGTTGGTGTCCAGGAAGTCCTTCCCTGCCATTGATCCGACATATGGCGGTGCTTTCATGACTGACTCCCCTGGAAGCAGAGACTTATACGCGGTTCGAATGTGGGGGCGATCTTCCGACCCTGGTTCGCTCGAGTCACCGTTCTTCTGGCAGCATGAAGTTTTTTAACTCTGAAAGGCCACTCTCACGGTAGAACGTTGTAATGTCGGCTTTGGAGCTCTACTCCCCTACAGACTTGAATGACGCTCTCCGGTTCATAGAGCACAGGGACGGAAAAGTCGCCGTAATAGCCAGCGGGACCGATCTCGTTCCGCGCATTAGGAAGAAGCAAGTCTCCCCCTCGGTCCTGCTTGACATCTCATCGTTCACCGAGGACCTGCGGTACATACGACGGGAAGACGGAGTGGTCCGCCTTGGTGCGCTTACCACAGTCACGGATCTGCTGGAGTCGCCCATCTTCGATAGGGAGCTCTCCATGATCAGGGAAGCCGCAACTCTCTTCGGTGCCCCGCAGATACGGAACGTCGCCACCGTAGGGGGGAACATCTGCTCCGCGGCTTCCTCGGAAGACCTCATCCCTGTGTTCATGGCCCTTGACGCGAGTCTGAAGCTGGTCAGCGCCAAAGGGGAGCGGACTGTCCCACTGAAGGACTTCATCGTGGGGAAGAGGGAGACCACTCTGAAGCCCTCGGAGATACTCGCCGAAGTGAACATCAGGCTTCCCGAGGAGCATAGCTGGACCGCCTACGAGAAGCTGGGGCGGAGGAACATGCTCATCATCGCCATGGTCAACGAGGCACTGTGCCTGACACTGGAGGACGATCTCCGCACAATCCGTTCGGCTCGGATCGCTCTGAACAGGGTGTCAGGGAAGATACCCGCGCTCGCCCTCAAGACCAGCGACTTCCTGAAGGGGAAGCGAGTCTCTGACGAGATGGTCGCACAGGCCCAGAAGGCGCTGGCCACCGAGCTGTCTCTCACTTCCGACTTCAGAGGGTCCGGGGCTTACAGGACCGAAGTGGCCCAGGTCTACCTGAAGAGGCTTATCGAGCGGTGCAGCCGGCAGATAGGGGGGCCCGCGTGAGATGACGAAGCGGGCCATCACGCTTAGTGTGAACGGCACCGACCACCCCGTCCAGGTGGACGCCAGGGACAGGCTCATCGACGTGCTTCGAGACCAGTTGAGCCAGAAGTCGGTGAAGGAGGGGTGCAGCACGGGCGACTGCGGCATCTGCGCAGTTCTGGTGGACGGGAAGCTTGTGAATAGCTGTCTGATGCTGGCCGCTCAGTGCGACGGAAGGAGGGTGACGACGCTCGAAGGGCTGCTCGAGGACCCTGCCATGAAGCGGATGCAGGGGAGCTTCATTGCCAACAACGCTGCCCAGTGCGGGTTCTGTACTCCCGCCATGCTGATGGCGTCCTGGGATCTGGCCAGGCACTCCACCCAACCTTCGGACGACGAAATCAAGGTCGCCATCAGCGGCATACTCTGTCGCTGCACTGGTTACTATCAGATCATCGACTCGGTGCGCGAGGGATGCAGGAGGGGAGAGCGATGAGCGAGCAGGTATCGCAGCTTCTGGACTCACTAAGGGCAAAGGCGGAGAAGGGGGAGCTCCTGTACGTGGGGGAGAACGTCGTCAGGGTTGACTCTCTTGAGAAGGTCTTGGGAAGTCCCGTCTACACGGCAGACCTTCTCCCGAAGGGGACTGTGTATGCGAAGCTGTTCCACTCCTCTGTCCCACACGGAGTTGTGAAGAGGATGGAACTCGGAGCCGCGAAATCGCACGCGGGTGTCCTGGGAGTACTCACTTCGAAGGACATCCCTGGTCTGAACGAGTCGTCCGCTGTACTCCTGGACAGGCAGCTCTTCGCCGACCCGATCGTACGTTCAACCGGGGACATCCTTGGCGCGGTTGTCGCCGAGACCTCGCCCGCTGCCGCCGACGCAGCTGTGCGAATCGTGGTCGAGTACGACAGGCTGCCCACCATCTTCGACCCCCTGAAGGCTCTCGAGCCGGGTGCCATCAAGATCCACGAGAAGGGGAACGTCGCCAGGCAGATGAAGATCAGGAAGGGGAATGTGGAGGAGGGGTTCACGAAGTCAGACGTAATCATCGAGAAGACCTACAGAACCCAGTTCCAGGACGCGGTCCCCCTCGAGCCGGAAGTCGGGCTCGCCATCCCAGAAGAAGGAGGGGTCCGAGTCATCGGCTCCATGCAGAGCCCTCACAACACACAGGCTGCTGTGGCGAAGGTCCTCAAGCTCCCCCCTGAGAAGGTCAGGGTCATTCAGGCGGTAACAGGGGGAGCCTTCGGCCCGAAGTCCGACGAGACCCCCTACGACGTCTGCTCAACGGCCGCGCTCGCGGCCGTGAGGTTCCGCAGGCCGGTATACTGCGCCATGGACAGGGAGGACTCGATGGTGATGCACACCAAGAGGCACCCGTTCGTGATCAGCCACAAGACAGGAGTGACCAGGGACGGGATGCTCCTTGCCGACGAGTCGAAGATCGTCGGAGACACCGGGGCCTACGCCTCCCTTGGGGTCTTCGTTATCGCAAGGGCGACCTTCCACACGGTGGGAGCTTACGAGGTCCCAAACGTCAAGGCCGACTCCTATCTAGTGTACACCAACAACACCTACACCGGGAGCCTGAGAGGGTTCGGAGGTCCCCAGGCAATATTCGCCATCGAGAGCCAGATGGAGGAGCTGGCCCGCAAGCTGCAGATGGACCCGCTCGAGTTCAGGCTGAGGAACATGCTCGTCCCCGGAAAGAAGAACGCGACGAGCGCCGTGATGGACGCCAGCTGCGGCCTGCCTCAGTGCGTCGAGAAAGTACTCGAATCCAGCCGGTACAGGGAGAAGGCCTCCAGATACGGTAACCAGACGGGGAGCGTAAGGAGGGGCCTCGGCATCGCGCTGCTGATGCACGGGAATTCCCTCGGCCCGGAGGGGAACGACTACGGGGCTGTGCACATCGAGGTCCGCTCCGACGGAAGCGTCTCTGTGGGCTCTGGCCTGACCGAATATGGGACCGGCGCGATTTCTGGGATGATGCAGATCGCTTCTAGCGTTCTTGGGGTCCCCCTTGCCCGGTTCAGGCTGGAGCGCCCGGACACCTCGAAGCACAGGGAGAGCGGCCCGACCGTCGCGTCGAGGGTGGTGGTAATCGGAGGGAACGCCTCCAAGGTAGCGGCGGAGAAGCTGAAGGACAAGATCATCCCCGTGGCTGCGGAACTGCTGAAGGTCGACGGGAAGAATGTCGCCATCGCAGACGGGATCGCCTTCGACCGGACGCACCCCTCCAGGACGGTCGAGTGGGATGACATAGTCACTGAGGCGTACAGGAGGGGCATCAGCCTCAAGGAGGAGGGGTTCTTCATGGCGCCTCCTGCTCCCTGGGACCAGGAGGTGGGGCAGGGTACCCCCTATGTCCAGTACACCTGGGGTGCGCTCATAGTAGAGGCCGAGGTTGACGTGGACACGGGATACTACAAGATCGTGGGCGCCCACGCAGCCTACGACGTCGGGAGGGCGGTAAACCCGGCAGGCGTGTTGGGCCAGATTTACGGGGGGACGGTTCAGGGACTCGGGTACGCCATGATGGAGGAGCTCCTCCACAAGGACGGCGCCGTAGTGAACCCCAATCTCGGTGATTACTACATCCCCACGTCGATGGACATCCCGGCCGAGTTCAAGGCGTTCATCGTCGAGGTGCCAGGGCCCCTCGGGCCGTTCGGCGCCAAGATCATAGCGGAACCCCCCATAGTCCTCCCAGGACCTGCTGTGCGAAACGCCATCCTGAACGCGACCGGCGTGTCTGTGGACGACCTGCCAGTCACCTCAGAGAAGGTCCTGATGGGGATGAAGCTGAAACCCGCGGCCCGCTCCCACTGAATCAGCTCAGTTGGCGAACGCTGGGACGAACCTCTGTCTGTCCACGTCGAATATGCCCTTGTCTGTTATCCTGGCGTGAGGTATCACAGAGAGCGCCAGGAGGTTGGGGAGAGGCATGTAGGGGTGATCGAGGACCCCCATGGTCTTGAAGGCCCTCCTGAGGCCCTCCATGTCCCTAGAGACATTGATCAGAGACCTGTCTGACATCAGCCCGGCGATGGGGAGTTTAATCCTGGCGAGTGTCTCCTTCCTCCGCACGGCCGCGATTCCCCCACCGCTTCTGATAACCAGGTTTGCGGCCACGCACATGTCCTCGCGGTTCTTTCCTACGACGAGAAGGTTGTGAGCGTCGTGGGCCACCGTCGTTGCCAAGGCCCCTTCTCTGATTAGGTTCCGCACGAATCCGAAGGACCTGCCCCCGCCCCTTCCATGCCTCTCGAACACGAACACAAGTGCCTTGTCGCCGAGGGCGAGCTCGCCGTCGACCACCTCCACCTTCGACCTGCTGAGCTTGGTCAGAATCATCTCAGCGAAGGCCCTCCCCCTGTCCTCGTGGTTCGACTCTCCGAAGTCGACGGTGTTGACGTAGACCGTGCCGTTCTTCACCGGGGGCTCAACCCTGAAGTCCTCCGGCCCGAGAGGGCTGAGCCTCATCGTCTCCCTGGCCGAGCCATCGAGGACTCTCTTCCTGATCTGCACGAGCAGCCTCCCCTCCTTTGCCACGGGTACCCCGTTGGCTATCACCAAGTCGATTGTGAACTTCTTCAGGTCCCTCAGGAGCAGGATGTCAGCGACCCGCCCCGGAGCTATGGCACCCAGCTGGGGCATCCTCATGTGGAGGGAGGGCCTGAGAGTGACGCTTCTCACCACCTCCACGGGGTCCATCCCCGCATCCAGAAAGGCACGGCAGGCGTAGTCGAGATGCCCGAGGTGGGCGAGGTTATCGGGCATCACGTCGTCTGTGCAGAAGATCAAGTTGTACGGGTGGGGGAGCGTCTTGAGCGCGTCAGCGAACTTCTTGGCGTCAAGCACGTAGGGCCCCCTCAGCTTGACCCACATCCCGAGCCTCAGCTTCTCCATCGTCGTCTCGACCGTGAAGTTCTCATGGTCGGCCTCTGCGCCCGAAGTGATGTACGCGTTGAGCTCGCGCCCCGTGAGCAGCGGGGCATGACCGTCGATCACCACGCCCCTCTTCGCGGCAGACTCGAGGATCCGGGACATCTTTCTTCCGCCGTTGAGGACTGCCGGATAGTCCATTACCTCCCCCAGCCCCCAGACGCCCTCCCAGCCGAGCATCTCGTCGATGTCCTCAGGGGTGAGCCGGGCCCCCGAAGTCACCGCCCTCGACTCGGGGACGCACGATGGGGCGTAGAAGTATAGCTTGAGCGGCAGGCCCCTGCTGTCCTCCACCATCGCCTTCACCCCGGCCTTTCCCATGACGTTGGCGATTTCGTGGGGGTCGGCGAAGGCAGTTGTCAGGCCGTGTGGAAGGGCCGCCTCGGCGAACCTAGACGGCGTGACCATGCTGCTCTCCACGTGCATGTGAGACTCGACCAGGCCCGGTATCGCAGTAAGCCCTCTTGCGTCGATCCTCTTCGACGCGGACGGAGCCCCCGCTTTGTCCCCGACGTATACGACCCTGTCACCGTAGATGCCAATGGAGGTCTCGTAAGTCTCGCCGGTGAAAACATTCAGCAGCCTTGCGTCCTCAACCAGAAGGCTGAGCTTCGTTCTGCCCAGGGCCGCGGAGATGCGCGCGTGGACCTGACCGGACATTACGGCATTCCTTCGGGGCAGTCTAATAAGTCTGCTACCTGCGTTCTATCGCCGAGAGGCCCGAGGTCCCGGTTAGGAGCTCAGCTTGAGGATGGCCCTGGCGACTTCGCCATCCGATTCCTCCAGCGCCGCCGCAGCCCTCTCCTTTGACGCGCCAGTCTGCTGCTGGACGAGGATCACGTCCTCCTCGCTGAAGGTCTTCCTTTCGACCTCGACCTCCTCCACGTCCCCGGCGACCTGGAACATCCTGTTCCCCTGGGCGTTCACCTCGGACACCGAGGCGTTGGTGATGTGCAGCTCCTTCTCGGGGGTCTTGATTATGACCTCCTGCACGTTCGGAATCTCTTTCATGTTGATTCCGAGGCGGTCCATCATTCGCCTGGCGTTCCTGTTGTCCATCTTCACTTTTTGAGGCCAGCTCGGACCTTCACCGCCGCCCCCGACTTAAACTGTGCCATCACCGCCCCATTCATGATGGCCATGCCCACCCCTATCACTCTCCCGCTGCTGTTGATGATGGCCACCTCACCCCTAGGGTACACATTCTTCCCCGCCCATCTCACGAACTTGCAGAAGACAGACTTGCCTCCCTTCACGAACTCAGCGACGTCGTCGGAGACCTGGACGCAGTTCTGCCTGAACCTGGGGCTCTTTGATAGGATGGCGGCCCCCTCCATTGAAAGGGCCATCGCACCATTGGGCTTGATCGTTGCGAAGAGCCTCCCGTTGAGGAAGATGGTTTTCACCCTCGCGGACCTGCGCGAATAGTAGAGCCGGAACCCCTCCTTGGGGAGAACACTGCTGACCCCCCTCCCGAACAGATAGTCGACCATGAGCGAGACCCTGCGGAGGTCCCCGGAATATTGCAACCCGCAGCCGTGGGTTCGATGGGGAATAAAGACAATGAAACTCTCTATCGCTTAAATACGAAATACGAGGAAGCTTCGGAGTTGCCTTCGGCCGTCCTCCTGTCAGTGCTGGGGTTTGGGCACGTACTTTCGGCAATTATGTGGCTTGGCGGCGGGCTGTTGACCGCCTTCGTAATCGGACCAAGCCTGAGGAGCATGTCCCCTCCTGCGTCCCTGGAGTTCAACGCGAAGGTGCTTCCGAAGATAGTCAGCTTCGTTCGCATGGCGGTGGTCAGCACCTACGCCTTCGGCGTTCTGCTCCTCTACTTCCTCTACGACGGAGACACGTCGTGGCTCATGAACACAACCCAAGGGTATGTCATATCCGCAGGGGTGCTGCTCGCCCTGGTCGCAGGAATACTGGGATTTGGCTTCACGATCCCGGCATTCAGCAAGGTGTCGAGGCTCTCTGCCGAAGCGCTGCAGAACGGGAAGCCACCCGCGCCCGAACTGATGAACTACGGCAAGAGGGCTAGGACGGGCTCGATGGCCGTTGTCTTCCTGCTCCTCATCGTGCTCGCCATGATGGTAATCTCTGGGTTCGCATTTTAGGCGTCGAAGCGTCGCGGCAGTTAGTGGAATGGTTCAATTAGCGCGTAGACGCTGGTCTTTCTCGGTGACCGTCATTCAGCAGGAAAGGAGCATCAAGGTCCTCCGGGTGGGCCAGAGGTACGTCAGGGACGACAGGACGCTCACCCACCTCTGCCTTGTCTCCAGGGCGCTGGGGGCAGAGGCAATCTACCTGGAGGACGCCGAGAAGGATGTGACGGGCACCCTCGAGGAGGTGAACAGGACGTGGGGAGGTGAGTTCAAGGCAACCCTGGGCGCGCCATGGAGGAGCATCATCCGAGAGGCGAAGAAAGACGGACGTAGCGTCGTGCACCTGACGATGTACGGCCTGCCCATCCAAGACGTGGTCCAAGACCTCCGGAAGCTGGACCGAATCCTGATTGTCGTCGGGGGCCCGAAGGTGCCCGGAGAGGTCTACCTTGAAGCGGACTTCAACGTTGCCGTCACGTCTCAGCCCCATTCGGAGGTGGCCGCACTGGCGATTGCGTTGCACGAAATTCAGGGCGGAGAAGAGCTTAAGAGGACGTTTCCAAAAAGCAGACTCAGAATCTTGCCGAGCGCTCATGGCAAGAGAGTTGTGGAAAATTGAAGATCGAGTATGAAGACACGTTTGTGAAGGTAGCCGGACTCATAGGCGGGCCCGACTATGTGAGGGTGGCCAGGGCACTCCTCAACAACGAGAACGCCACGGACGAGGAAATCGCTTCTGCGACTGGTCTGAAGATCAAGACAGTCAGAAAGGCGCTGTACGACCTGTTCGGCAGGAGCCTGATCACCGGTGTTAGAGTGAGGGACCCGAAGAGGGGATGGTTCGTGTACAGGTGGAAGGCCCAGCGGGACCAGACCGACGGCTTCATCCAGACCCAGAGGAGGAAGGTCCTCAACAGGCTGAAGCAGAGGCTGGAGTACGAGGACATGCACGAGTTCTATCACTGCGGGACTCCTACATGTCTGACCAGGACCTTCGAGGATGCCATGGAGAACTTCTTCAAGTGCCCGACGTGCGGGAAGCCCCTCAACCGCCTGGACAACACGGAACTGAAGGACGCCCTCCGCTGGAAGATCAAAAGGCTCGAAGAGGAACTCGCCAAGTGATCCCCTCCGAAGGGGAGGCCATGGCGATTCTCACGAGGTACAGGGCCGGAGCATACATCGTAAGGCACTGCCAGGCAGTCGCCATGGCGGCTGAGATAATGGCCGACGAGGCCGAGCGCCGGGGCCGCGCCGTGGACAAGAAAGCAGTGATCGCGGGAGCGCTCCTTCATGACCTGGGGAGGACGAGGTCCCAGACCGTGAGGCATGGCGTCGAAGGCGCCGAAATCCTGACGAACGAGGGGGTGGACGGGAAGGTGGTCGAGATAGTGCGGAGGCACGTTGGGGCGGGCATATCCCCCGACGAGGCAAAGAAGCTGGGGCTCCCGGACTTCGACTACATCCCCCGTACCCTTGAGGAGAGGATAGTCTGCTTCGCAGACAAGATGGTGGACGCCGACAAGGTCCGGCCCTTCGGGGAGGAGGTCCACAGGTTCACCGTGAAGTCCCACGACGTGGGGAGGCTGCTCGCACTAAAGCGCGGCCTGGCGGAGGAGCTAGGAGTGGACCCGGATAAGCTCATCTTTGACAAGATTAAAGAATCCGAGTCGAAGGCCGCGAAATAATGGCCTCCTGCATCTGCAGGGTCTGCAAGCACAAGGACTACGAGAGCTGCGCCAAGTGCACCTGTTGCAGATACCACCGGGCGGCCTGCATGCCATACCCTGTTTCCCAGTGAGCGCTCAGGCAAGACTTAAGGGCGCTCCGTTACCGGCTTCACTTCAGCGAGGTGGGGAAGCCAGACCCCCTGTGGGGGTAAGGATCATCCCGGCGGGCTCATAGGACTCGGCGGAGTTACCCGCAGAGCGGAGGTTCAAATCCTCCCCTCGCTACTTCTGAATTCAGGCTAGCACCGCACTCAGTATTTCGATGATCTTCCTCGCCGAGGCGGCCCTTCTGTCTTTGGACGGGTTGTACGCCGCAAGCTCGATGACACGGAGCTTCCCGGTCCCGAGCAGCTTGCCAACAATGGTAGAGGTCTCCTCCGTCGTCAGCCCGCCCGGAGTTGGATAGCTCACCGAGGGGATGAGCTCAGGATCGACCACGTCTACGTCCAGATGACAGCCTATCCAGTCCGACCTGTTGTCGAGGTGCCTGGCGGCCTCCTCCGCCACCTCAGCCGCCCCGGTCTTCTTCACCTGCTGCGCCGTGAAGAGCTTGGCAGGGGAGGAGTTGAAAGCCGCAACCTCGGGTGGGTCGAGGGCGCGCGATCCCACGTGGACGAGGCGCTCACCTGCAAGCGGAGGCGGTGCCTGGCCGATCCCCAGGTCCAAACCCGGGGCCATCCCGCAGGCCATGGCGAGG
>Ga0187780_10000273_pt1 | contig 39099 bp, 38 predicted proteins | sample 1015_Q2_SP10_20__FD_132429 | JGI IMG/M metagenome (GOLD analysis project Ga0187780, IMG submission 132429) | Tropical peat soil microbial communities from peatlands in Department of Meta, Colombia - 1015_Q2_SP10_20_MG | ecosystem: Environmental > Terrestrial > Soil > Wetlands > Peat | place...
CCCCTGCGAACAACGAGGCCACGTTGACATTCCATGGGACCCATGTGGCACCTGAACGGTGACCAGCCAACTTCGGTCGCAGGCAGTCGGCACCTTGTTCCGGACTCGATCGGCGCCTCAGCAGCACCTTGTTCCGGACTCGATCGGCGCCTCAGCACGGCAAGGTTCAGATGCTATTCTCGTCGCCCTCTCACGGCGAAAACAGGGTTCGAGTCCCTAGGGAGCGCCAACGGGTCTCGTTCACGTCGGATATTCCTTTCGTTTTTCGAATTTTCCCAAACGGTCGGGTGAAGTTTGGGAATTATTGGCCCGCGTTTTTAATTTTGCGATCGCTGCGCAACCGCCGCGGCGGCGATCTGCCTCCCTCATGTAGCGCTCGGCTTCAGCCAATGTTGTATGCATGATCTCGTGTGCTGTGGCACCGTCATCAGCCAATCGACGACCCAGAGTTTTCCGCAGGCCGTGTGGCTTACAATCGACCGGCAATCCAGCCGCCTTGATTGCGGCGCGCATGAACTGCGAAAAGTCGGCAGCAGTAAAGGGTTTACCGAACGCTTTGATGACCGTGACGTGATCGGGCGCAGCATGCTCGAGGGCGCGGCGCAATTCTGGATGAAGGCTAATCTCGATGGCCACGCCAGTCTTGCTGCGCGTGTAGGCGACGCCCGAGGCGGCTTCGTCGATTTGCCTCCAAGTCATCCGATGAACATCGGCGCGCGCAGCGCCGACGTAGAGCATCAAGCTGTAGGCCGTCCGTTCCTTCGAACCCAGCGGCCACCGCCTCTCAAAGGCTGCGGTCTCGGTGTCGGTCCACGCTCGAATCTGTCCGCTCTTTGGACGCTCTATTCCGACGGACGGATCATGTCGAAGCTTGAGCGGATTGTGATCATCGAGGCTCATCTAAAATTAATGTTTACTCCGCAATTTAGTCCTTCAAGCGATCGTCTCTACACGACTTCGCTTCGATGACCTGAGTAGAGTGCCATGTCCTTCAGTCGCTTGACGCTTTCGGCTTTCATGACCCTGGTCAGCATCATGACGCCGTCACTGGCGTCAGCCTGTTGCGAAGCGGCGGCCCCAATCGCCTATCCGGCCTGGTATGGTTGCGGCAACTGCGTTTGGGGTGCTGGTTGGGGCGGTTGGGCTGCCTGGGCCGGCCCTCCGTCTCCGCTCATTCGGGGAGTCCACCCGGCTGTCCCGGTGCCTTATAAGACCTATTCGCCGGATACCGTTTGGGCTCCGGCGGCCGACTATCCCTATGTTCCAGGCTACTCGCGCCCGTACTATGGTCGCTATGCCTTCCACGATCCGGCCTACATGAATCCGCGTTACCAGCACGTGCCGCACCGGCGGCCTCTCTATTAAGAATGGCACTATGAGACGTAACGCGTGTAAGGGTCGCAGCTCATCTGCTGTCATTGGCTGAAAATCTCCTGTCCGTTATTGTCACCGCCTACGCTGCTGGAAACGCGAGACAGCTCTCGGCGAGTTCTTTTCTGCACATTCTGAGTGGTGCGAACGCCAAGCCAAGCCGAATAACTGACCGCCTGAAGCTAATTCGGAATCCGGCGAATAACCGAAAGTACCGGATGGAAGATTGAATTGATCCACGTTAAAGGTAACTCCTTGCGTCGCTGCAAGAAGGTATTCGTATCTTCTTCCTTATGGATCGGGGGAACATGGCGCGCTAGGACGCGCCCACCATAGTGCGGGCCTCCCCGCCCGCTGCAAGATGAGGCGGACCTGATGCGGGAATACGACGACAGCAATATCCGGCGTTACGCGCGGGTTTTACAGCGCATGGTCATGGTGGCGGTTGTCATCATCGCCGTGCCTGTGACGATGTGGACAGTCTCGACTTTCATCGGCAGCTATGTTGCACAGCCCAAAATTCCGGCATTGCAGCATTTGGCCCTGACCGAACCGACCCAAAGCCTGCCGCCGGCTTCCACAGTAGCGGCTGACCCGGCGCCCGTGCACGCCGATGCCGTTGCGACGGCCAACGACGGGCGGGCGCCCTTTCCTGACGCCAACGCTCTGAAAGAGCCCCTCGTCGGGCCCGCCACAGAGGATGCCACTCCCGAATCCGGTCCTCCTCTGGGCGGCACTGTTCGTTCGTCTCCGCCCATCCTGTCTGAGGCCGGCTCCTCGACGAGTCCTCCCGTCACAGCGCCAGCCGCTGCTCCGACCGACGCTACAGCGCCGCCCACTCCTGCCCCGACCGAGAGTGTAACACCTCGCATAGCCACTGACGGCCCCGAGGCAGCCGCCGCGCCCACCGATCGCGGCTTCGCGTGGCCCGATCCGAACACCGACAGTCCGAGCTTCGGCGCGTCGCCACAGCCGCCAAGGATCGCAGAGACTGCAGCGCCCGAGACGCTGCCAGCCCCTGAGCCAATTAAAGGTCGCATACCACTACCGCGGCATCGCCCGAGCGTGAAAGCCATGACTGCAGCAGCAAATCTGGCTACGACAGGGAGCATAGCGCCGGCGGGCCGCGTACCGCTGCCGAGAGTGCGTCCCACGGATGCACCGGTCGGCGATCATCCTTAAGTCCCTCCGGCCTACTGTCGGCATTGCGCCGCACCGCGGCCAGTCTTTGCGCTTGTAGTGCAAAGGGGGGATCCCGCCAGACCATAGGTGTCCCTCGGCCGCAAACCGCTATACTTTCGCCGTCAGGTCGGTTGGACCTTGGCCGCGGACGCCTCGTTTAGCGCCATCCTTTTACTGGTGCGGGATAGTCGGATTGATCCGCTCATCGCCGTACAACGTTACGTAGTAGCCGGATTGACCAACTTATCGCCGTAGAGATTCGCAAATCGAGAGAATTACGATTGTCGAACTTGCCCACCTTTTTCACCACCATTAGCTACCGTAGCTGCGTGCACAAATTCACCAGATTCGGTCTTTCGCTGGCCTTTAGCACCAACAGCGTAAATCACCCCACCGATCGCGACTGTGCCGCTGCATGAACGACGGCACTAGGTGGCGACTTGGCGAGCCGCGCATAGACGGCCACGCGATAGCTTATGACGTAAAATGATCGCGCCTCTGTCGTCGAGACCGATGACATGAAACGCGTTCTTGCCGATGTCGATGCCGATCGTGGCGATGACGTTAGTGCTGGAAGTTGCGCGTGGCATGGGATGCTCCTGATTCTCGCAGCCCCATGCAGGCTTTCGGCTGCGTGAGGCAAGAGCCCGGCGGGTCCATCCCATTACCGGCTGATTAGAGAGGCGGACATCGCGCAACCGTCGCTCATGGACGTCGATTACACGCCCTAATCGTTTGTTCAGAACGCTAAAGGCAAAACTGATCTAAAATTTTCTTTGCGCAATGTTCAGAACACTGATTTGATTCCAACTTTGCATAAGATTGCGGGAAGGAAGAAAAATCTTCGGGACTCCTGCTTTAAGCGCGCGGCCCTCCCCGTTTGCACTGGACCCAGTTAGGCGAAAAGGAGGGGGTAAAGGCGCAGAGTCGTTCGCTGGTGAGTCTAAACGCGAAGGCAGTACCTAAAACCGCGGGCGATACGAACGCGAATCAGCAAGCTTCCTACCAAGACCCAAGGCCAAGCTTCACTCGAGCAGATGCGCGTCGCGTGTCGGAGCTTCAAGGTCGGATATGCAAGCTTTGTCGCAGGGCGATCCGCGTTGGTCTCATCCGCGGCGACCACATCATTGCCCAGATACGAGGCGGCCTTACAATAACGTCGAATCTTCAAGCGCTTTGGGGCTCCTGCAACCTTCGAAAAGGCTTGGCACGGCAGCATGTAGCCAAGCCTGCGAGGACGGAGGCCGCGAACACGGCAGTAGGTGCGGCAAGGCAGATTTATTGGCCTTGCTCACCTGCTCCGACGAGTTCAACGAGCGGCGATTTGTAGACTGAAAATGAGAGGCCAGTAGGATTGAGCCGCCACAGTACCCCCGGTTGCCACCACCATGTAACCCTCAAGAGGTGCATCATGCGAGTATTGACATGGACTAGCCTTGTCACTTTGTCCGCTTTGTCAATTGGCGTTGCCTTGGCAGAAAATGCATCACCACAGTCGGAAGGGCAGTCATCACCGCCGACCACCCCGTACCAGACTTTGCTTAGTCAAGGCTTCGAAGTGAAGAATGTGTTGTTAATCCCGGCCGATGTAGGAACGCGTCTGACTGGTAACATCCAACAGGAGACAGTAATGGTCACTCTGCAGAAAGGTTCTGTGACGGCCACATGCTGGGTTTTGTTCGCGGCCTGGAATCAGCAGAACCTCGGTGGAAGCACCAATACCCCGTGCAATATTTTGCATTGACGCGAGGGCCAATTGTCGAATTGCTCAATACACGTCGCCTATCGAACGAGATTGCCGTCTTGGCCCGGCAGGACGCTGGATGCGCGCGACTGATGGGTGTGCCGGGCATTGGCCCGATCATCTCCAGCGCCATGGTGGCCGCAATTGGAACTGGTGATGCCTTCGCCAAAGGCCGTGACTTTACGGCGTGGCTAGGCCTCGTACCCAAGCAAGTCTCGACTGGCGACCGTACCATCCTGGGCAAGATATCGAAGCGCGGTAACCGCTACCTGCGTGTTCTGTTCGACTACACCGCAACGTCCTTGCTATTGCGCTCGCTAACAAGCGGCGTAGAACGTCGTATTCCTCCGCGCTGGCCGCTCCTCAGGTTTAAACACCGGACACCAGCACCTGGGCCCACGTGGCTTTTGAACTCAAGCGCCAGCACCGCGGAAAAGACCCATCCAGGCTCGGCGAGCTTCGGCACGACCAGCGGCGGCGCGTCGCCGTCGCTAAGTGACATTTAGCTCCCCAGAAAGACAGCTCTAGTCCGTGACCTTAAAATTGGAGAAGTGCCAGTTGGATTGGGTTGCACCTGAGGCACCCACTAGCCCGATTTTGCCCCCGTGTGGCGGCGGCTGACCAGTTATCGCCGTTAACCGTGTGCCGTTGACGTAAAACGTTGCCTGGTTCCCCTTGGTCATCACGCGCAGGGTGTTTACCTGGTTGAGGCCCGGCTTGATAGCGGGACTCTTGGTCCAGTCGATTACTGCAATTCGGTTGAACTGAGGGGGCTGGCGAGTAACCTCACTCCGGAATATGGCGAACGTACCCTCCGGCGAAACCAGGAATTTGTAGTTCAGGGATGAGTACTCACGGCTGGGGTCGGCAACCCAAAAAGCTAGCCCGCCGGCGTTGTGCCACACCAGTTCTCCGCTGGTCAGGTCCCCGGCGGCTAGGACCAAGTCCACGCAAGCATCCATGTCGGCGGGAAGATATTTGTCGTTAAGGGCGAGTTTCTCGTAGTGCAGCTGCGGTGTCATGAGGAACATGCTGTTCCCTGCCCAGAAGGCGTCGTCCTTGCTCCAGTTGGGAGCCATGGTTTTGAAGTCGTCCTCCAGCAAGATATTGCTGCCTATGCACGCATTGGCGGCTGGCATTTGCAGAGCGAGCGTTACGAGCATCGCAAGACTAAAAACGAAGGATCGTCTGCGCATATTCCCTCGTTAGCACACATCTCGCCAGAGCTCGCACGAGAAGGCAGCTGGCGCGCTAACACCTAGGAGCCTCACTCTTCTAGATGCTGACTACGTTAAACCCGATTTCCCGATGAAGTACATTGCCTTCAAGGCTTCGTGTCTGGGATTATCGTGAGATTATTTTTGAATTGGGGGCGCTGATTTGCTGTCGTGCCAGTGTCTAATTCGACTGGGGGTTTCGCTGTTACGCCGGAAAGAGCGGACGGCGCATAGTCTTTGGCAGTGCCCTTATACGGTCCCTTGATCATCTTGGTCACGTTAGACGGCTTCAAAATAACCTTTAGGGACTTATTCTCGGGAACATCAAGGACCGCATCATCCTGCAAAACGCTCCGCTTAGCGATTCCAGGTACATCGGAGTTCAGCACGAGAACATCGCTATAGGCAACGGTTGTTGATATTAGAGCCGTCCCTGCCACAACCGCCAGCCAAGCGTTGATCCTAAATGGTAGTAGGTAGTCCATCTTAACCCTCCATTGGTTGATATGTATCGTAACATTGCTGCAAACTTCTGATGAATCTTCTCTAAGCGAGGACCTATGCGCAAGGCTGTAAGCCAAGCGGTAAGCGCGGAGGTATAGGGCAGAACCAGGTTCAACATATTGAACGCGACGAAACCGGAAATCACAAGTGACGTTGATCCCACCCAGGCTAAAGTGGACTTAAACGCGCCCAGCTTTCTGTGCCGGCTAGCCGCGTAGCCAGCGAATATTATTCCCAAGAGCATCAAAAACTCCTCGGGCCAATTAAGTGTACGTAACCACCGATCATCGATGAGCTGGGCGACAATCTGGGCATGGATCTTGACGCCTGGCATCCGTGCTTCGTTAACCACGGATAGGGGTGTCAGGTGACGATCGAGATCCACCAGATCTGAACCAATCAGGACAATCTTGTCTTTCAATCCAGGCAATAGCGGCGCAGCATCCTCAGGCTCGCCGAGCAGGTCGCTGGCCTCGACTTCGTAAAATGTCTGACTACCGTCGCGCGGCGCCAGCAGCCAGGCAATGCGAGGCGTATGCGGCGTGGCCCCCTTTCGCTTTATTTGTGCAAGCACCTCGGCAAAACTCTGCTGGTGATCTACGCTTTCGATCGGTTCTGCCATCTCCCGGATAACATGATCGCTGATGCCGAACGCGTTCGTCTTGCGCTCGAAAAACACATGGCCTGTGGGGCGCTTCGCAGCGGCGAGAAACTGTCGGTGGTACTGAAGCTGTTTCGGGATCAGGCCGGCGCGCTCATCCACTGATCCGAGCACAATGGGGACATCCGCTTCGCGGATTGCGGAAAGTAGTTCAGCATCTGCAGAAGGAACCGTGGGCCGTACAAAGACAAAATCAATGCCTATGGCCGCCGGATGGGCCGAAGCGACCACCCTGATTAGCTTCGCAATCATGCCGCGGTCCATAGGAATGCGAACGGGATAGCTGTCCAGCGTTTCGTCGGTAATCAGAACCAAGGCAACAGATTCGTGCTGCGACGGATTACGGGTCGAAAAAAGTGCGGTGCGCCAATCCGCCGTCCAATGCTCGGCGTCCTGTATGTATCCGATCTTGGAGAGTAGCAGCACGCCAATGGCAACGACTATCACAGTCAGAGCGCCGAAAAGTCGACGTCGAACGTTCCCATTGGGATCGCGTGCCATGGTCAGCTACTTACAATGACCAAGTTTGTCCTTAACATCGCTCCCAGGCTTCATCAAGAACTTGACCGTGGGCCACCTCCTAATTTGATCCATATTGAGTATTACGTCGAGCAACCAAAATGAAAACACGCTTTTGGCCTTCCGCGGTTTTCGTGATGGGCTGCGTCTGTTTAGTCACTATTATAGTCTATTTGGACTATCGGAGTTTTATGAGCGAAACGCTAGGCTATTCGGGCATCACATTCGAAGATACGCGCGAAGGTATTCAAGATCGGTTTGGCTCTCCTGATTTCGTCTTAGCCCCCGCTGTAACCAGCGAACCACAGACTTCTCGTTCGAGTGACGCTCGGAGTTGGCTCCGCTTCTACTATCCACGCAATGAGACACCACCAAACAGAAGGCTCGAAGATTACACCGAGTGGGGTTTTAATGCCTCAGATAACCGCGCAGAACTAACCGTTGAGTTCGAGCCGCAAGGGAGTCGGGTAAAGAGGATCACCTGCGCAGCGGTGAACACGGGAATTGGCAAGCGTTGCCCCTCGCTTTTCCGGATTCGCATCGGCGACACGGAACCGTCCATACTCTGGAAAATGGGAAAGCCTGACAGCCAAAAGTTCTATGGGGCAACAAAGACTCTTGAATACGCCGACGTAGGCGTGGAGTTTACACTAGAAAACCAAGACGTTTATCGAATTTCTTCGTTCTCTCCGAAGGGTGACACAAACGCGATCAGACGACGCTATCTTCAAACATGGCTGCGAGGAGTCATGCCCCATGGCACGCCAAGAACACCCCGCCAAGTTGACTTTCTTCCTGAGTGATCCGCCTACTGAAGTGGTGCTGGTCGAGCCTTTCGCCAGCGCGATGTCTGCAAAACTCTGCTCAGTGTCGATCAACCATTGGTGTGCAACCCACTGACCATTTTTTTGACTCTATTCAGCGCCGGCCGATTTCAGCAAAGCAACGTTTTTTGTGCGACCACTATCGATTGCTAACGTCAGCGCAGTTTTGCCAGCATTATTTTTTGCCTTTACGTCAGCACCCGCTTGCAATAGAGCCGCCACCAGGTCAGGGTAAATATCAGAAGATGCAAACATAAGAGCGGTATAGCCATCACTAGTCTTGGCATTCACATCGGCCTTCGCTTCAATTAAGTACTTCACCGCATCTAAGTGCTTTACCGCATCTATTTGAGCATATGAACTTGCCTCCATAAGGGCCGTGAAACCATCATTGGATTTAGCGTTCACATCAGCTTTTGCGTCAATTAGAACCTTGATCATATCAATGTTGCCGGTCCTGGCCGCGATCATTAGGGCGCTGAGGCCGTTGGAGTTTTTCTCATTCACATCAGCGCCTGCTTTGATCAACTCCCGGATTTTCTCGGTGTTACCAGATGCTGCCATCTCCGCAACGGAGTGATTTGTACGGCACAAATGGTATGCGCTTTGGATATTTTTTAGCGATTCCGCATACTCTTGACTATGCATTGAGAACCGCCATGCAGCGTCGTTCAACGTCTGCATCATCTTTTCCCTTTGCGCCTCGCAATTTGCCGTTGGCTGTGCATTTGCAATGGCGAGATTCAGGGTTGCTCCGACCGCCGTGACAAGCAACGCGTCCGTAACGGAATATCGCTTTCGCATAATCCGCTTTCCTCTCAATGCATCACATACTCGGTCGGGGTGCCAGCCTTCGCTAAGGCTCGCACACGCGCAACTTGCCGGCCTCTACGCCGCCGGTCCCACCCACCACTCGCAAACAGCATCGCGAGTAGTTCTGCGATCATTTGATTTCTGTCCAACTATTGTCGGAGTAATACCACGTGCGCCTCGTTTGTGTCTCCAGTCGGTAGAGCCAAAAGATTTTGTTGTCTGACGAGTTCCTCCTACGTGGATGTCAAAGACCCGCAACCCATTCCGGCCGGCGAATACCGGCTTTATAGTGCCGAGACGTCGCCGAAATGTTAGGTTGGACGGCAAAACGATCGGACTGACCGGTCCGTCGCAACTGGTCGTGTGCTGACGGCTCCATAGAACAGCTAGGTTTGTGGGAATGTGGAGTGGCGCAGTGAATGTTCTGATATCCGGTGGATTCAGTAGCGCGTACGAGCAGCTGATGCCGGAATTCGAACGGACGAGCGGCATCAAGGTCGCGACCAGATCGGGTGCGTCCCAGGGAGCCGGGCCGCAGACGATTGCCGCGCAGCTCGCCCGGGGCGTCTCCGCTGACGTAGTGATTCTCTCCAGGGAAGGCCTTAGTGAGCTGATTGCCGCGAACATGATCGTCGCAGGAACGGACGTGAATCTTGCGCGAGTACCGCTTGGCGTGGCCGTGCGAGCGGGGACCCCCGAAGCCCGACGTGAGCAGCGTAGAGGCAATCAAGCGACTCCTGCTCAAGGTGAAAACCGTTGCGGTCCCTGGAAGCACCAGCGGTATCTGGCTTAGGACGGATCTTTTTCCGCGGCTCGGCATCGTCGAAAAGGTCAATATCAAGGCGACGCCGCGCGGCAAGCACGCAACCGAAATGGTCGCCGGAGGAGGAGCCGATCTTGCCGTCATGCCGGTGAGTGAAATTTTGCACGCGGCAGGCGTCGATTTCGCAGGCAGCCTTCCACCTGAGATCCAGTTCGTCCAGATATTTTCAGCCGCCGTCGTAGCCAACTCCGGAGACATTGAAGGTGCTAAGCGACTAATCGAATTTCTTGCCTCGGCCGGCGCGTCTGAGGCAATCAGGAAAAGTGGAATGGAGCCACTCGCACCGTCTGGCTAATGAATGTCCTCTGTGGATGGCTCCCACGCGGACATTCGTCTCGTGCTGCGGTTTCGGACTAATGTCCGTCTTCGATTCGCAAGGTGCTACAGCGGCGATGATGGACCATGACCATGGCTCAAAGCGAAATCGAAGCGATCCGAGAGTTGCTGGTATCGAAACCGCGACCCGTCGGGTGGCTTGAGCGGCGACAACGCCTTGACGAGGTAGGTTCAGTCTGGCCGGTGGCCGACGATGTCAAGCTCATTCCGGTCAATGCTGGCGGTGTTGCGGGCGAATGGTCGAGTGTTCCGGGCAGCGACGCCTCCCGAGTTCTTCGGTACTTTCATGGCGGCGGTTATTGTTCAGGCTCGATCCGCAGCCATCGGCGGATGGTGTCGGAGGCCGGCCGGGCCGCAAACGTGCGCACGCTGGCGATTGCTTACCGTTTGGCTCCCGAGCATCCTTATCCTGCCGCATTAGACGATGCCCACTCGGCATGGCAGTTTTTGCGGCAAGTCGGAATAGCCGCGGCCCACATTGCAATCGGCGGTGATAGTGCTGGCGGCGGCCTCACGGCCGCACTGATCGATCGATTAAAAGCGGCTGGAGAGAAATTACCGGGGTGCGCGTGGCTGGTATCGCCGTGGGTCGATTTGACCATGTCCGGTTCGACCATCACGAGCAAAGACACCGTCGATCCGCTAATCCACAAGACCTATCTCGAAGAACTCGCCGGCGCCTACGTTCCAGCCGCCATCGATCGCGCGGATCCGACCGTCTCACCGCTCTTTGGCGACCTAAGAGGATTTCCGCCGTGCCTTATTCAGGTCGGGTCTGCAGAAACCTTGCTTGCCGATGCAACCCGCTTAGCTGCGGCCGCAGGTGCTGCGGATGTCAGCGTGAAACTAGAGATCTGGCCGCGTATGATTCATGCATGGCATCTGTGGAACGCACACCTCGAAGCCGGAAGGCGCGCCTTGGAAAGCGCCGGAGAATTTATCCGCGCATATCTATAATCACTCTGAAAGGACTGAGATCATGCCGAAATATCTCGTTGAAGGGCGTTACACTTCAGATGGACTCAAGGGTCTTGCCCGCGAAGGCAGTTCGCGGCGCCGCGCCGACATCGCAAGGACGATTGAAAGCGCGGGAGGAAAATTGGAGTCGCTCTATTTCGCGTTTGGCGATGCTGACTTCTACATAATCTTTGACGCTCCGGACAACATTTCCGCTGCCGCCCTCTCAGTGGTCGCGAACCAAAGTAGCTTTGTAACGAGCAAAATAATCGTCCTCCTGACCGCAGATGAGATGGACCACGCTATTAAAAAGACCACGACTATAGAGTTCCTGCCGCCGGGACATTGACCGTACCCTGCCCGTGGCGTCGATCAATGCCGCCAATGGCATTAAGCAGATGTCGAAGATGCGCCCAGAGCGGGTCGGTTTGACCAACCGGATCGGAGCTGTTCTGGCAACGCTGGGTGTGGGCGATTACAACCCCTTGCTCCGAAACCGACGATGTCGTCTGGCTCAATTGCGAACCGGTCTTGTGAGCCGTTAGCTCCGAACGCGCGTGCCAAGATTGTGCGTTTGCTTGCTCGGTTGGAACTGGTACTCGCACAAATCGCTGAGTTGGAGCGCGAACGCGATGCAGTGGTGGAAACGGAAGCGTCCGACAAAGCTAGCAAGATGATTCAGCAGCTAACTAAGCTGCGTGGTATCAGCGTTCGGAGTGCGACCGTGCTGGTGCGCGAAGCATTTGTACGTCGCTTCGCCAATGGCAAGGCGCTCGGATCATATGCCGGTCTGGCTTCTTCGCCATATAGCAGCGGTAGGATCGATCGTGAGCAGGGCATCGGAAAGGCCGGCAACCGGCGGGTGAGAACAGTGATGGTCGAACTTGCGTGGCTGTGGACGCGCTACCAGCCCGCTTCTGCGCAAGTTTGCTGGTTCCGCGAACGGGTTAGATCTACAGGCCAGCGTGTTCGCAAAATCGTCTTAGTGGCTCTCGCACGACTATGGAGATTCGCCATCGACGGTGTTCTGCCTGAGGGTGCGGTGTTAAAATCTGCTATCTGATTGTCTCCGCAGTCCGGCTTGCACTGCGCATCTCGGTCTTGAACTTGTGCCGATCTTTGAGCGCCCATCGCTCGCTGCGCTGCCGGCCGCGCACTAATCTCATCGACCAACCGTCAATGCAGGCCGTGTTCCCGCATCTGAATGTGAACGTCGCTTAAAAAGGCGTTTTTGCCGCCCGGCACGGCTTATCGCTACTGTCGAAGCTGCGGTTTGGGTCCTCCGCCTGCTGCGCAGCTCCTACGCTCTCAACAAGAGCGGCAGCAGCCGCAGTCGCACTGCTGAACAGCCCCAGAGATGTCCCGTCCGTGCGTATGGCCTCAACAACGTGATCCCGCTCGATCAAGTGTCCGAGCGTGGCATAGCCGTCATCAACCGGGAGTGCGACAACATTCATTCTTGACCCCATTTTATTTAACGGAATGCGAGTACTCCGCCGTTCTTAACATTTAGTGTCGCGGCGACAACCCAGCGCTCCGCCCAGCGTTGAAAAATATTCATGGCTTCTGGGCGTGATCGTGCGGTTCGCCGATTTTGTCGGCGCAACCGGCACGGTTCGCCCAATATTGCCAAGCACGCCAAGTCTCCGGCGAGTGCGGCTTATACCCCGCCGCGCGCGCGGCGATCTCACCCTTCGATAAGGACTTCGGCCGACCGCCCATTCGCATCGCATTCATTTGCACGCGCGCATTGCGCGGCAGATAAACCGACAGCCGCACGACTTCGATAATGGAGCGCGCGGCGGAGGCAAAGCCGTGGCCGCGCATCAGCGCGACATTGCCGGCGCCGAGGCACTTCGCCAGATCGCGGCCCTGCGCCATATTGGTCACCAATAAGTTCGTATCGCCAAACTTTTTGCGGATATCCCAGACCGGCACCTTGCCGCCGATGAAACTGCCGGAATGGATCACCGGCTGCAACGGCTCCTTGATCAAGCCGAACGGTAGCGTGTCTTCGGCGTGCGCATGCACGACCGCCGTGACGTCGGGGCGCGCCTCGAAAATCGCCGCATGGATAAAACGCTCGAGATACGGTTGGCGCTTATCGCTGATCGGCTCGCCTTCCCGGTCGAATTCGATCAAGTCGTGGCGTTCGACCAGTTCCGGCGCCAGCGAACGCGCCATGAAAAAGCGCTTCGGATTGTCCGGGTGGCGCACGCTGATATGGCCATAGGCGTCGACCACGTCTTCATGCGAGAGAATGCGGTTGGCGACGACGAGGTCGCGTAATAGGTCTTCAAGCTGGCTCATGGGCGGATGTCAGATGTCAGAGGACGGAGAACGGAGGATAATCCGTCCGCCGTCATCCGTACACCGGGACGAACAAATCGTCCACTTTGACCGGCGCGGCGATCAGCCCCAAATCCTGCTGATAGGTAATCAGCGCTTCGAGAGTTTGGCGGTTCGGCTCGATGCCGTAGGGCCATGGATCGCCGTTGAAGACCTCCCAGATATCGTCGATCTCGCGCATCAAAAATGGCGTCATGTAGCGGACCGCACGCAGATTGAACAACTTTTCCAATGCGATCTTTTTCGATTTGACGAAGGCATCGTAAAGGCTTGTCGCGACGAACGGGTAGCGCTCGTAGACGCCCTTTTTGATCGCCACGAGGTGCATGATCGGGTAGATCTTCTTGCGCCTGTATAGATCCTTGTCGACCTCGACATAATTTGGAAAAAGCCGAACAACATCGGGATTGGTGCGGATTTCATCCGGCAGGCTCGTGCCTAACGTGGCGTCGATCGCGCCTTCGGCGAGGAGCTGACCGAGCGTCTTCTTGGTCGTATTGTTTTCAATCGATATCTTCTTCAACAAGGGCAGCACCGCCGGACTGCCATGGGAGCCCGACGTGTTCATCGCGCTCTGCACCCAGTGTATCTTCGACAGGTCGACGCCGAACTCGTTTTTCAGGATACCGTTGATGAAAATCGCGGCCGTCATCGTGTAGAGCGGCACGCCGATGCGTTTGCCTTCAAGGTCCTTGGGCGTCTTGATTCCCGACTTGCGGTTGACGGCAATGAAGCCCAGCCGGAATGCAATCGACGGGAAGACCGGAATGGCGACGAACGGACACTCGCGGTTGGCGAAGCGCTGGACGAATTCCGAGCTGGAATATTCCGCGACATCGAATTCCTGGCCGCCGGACATCCGATCGAAGATCGGCCGCGGCTGATCGATGGCGATGAAGTTGAGATCGATGCCGTCGGGCGTTACCTCGCCGGTATAGAGCGGAAGCATCCGGTCATAAAGCCCGCACGCGAACGAAATCTGCAACCTGGGCATCGTCGTCCCATCCTCCCCTGTTTCGTCTTGCGTCTTACGGTTAGCACGCGTGTATAACGCGAGAAAGGCGCGAGGGAGGAGATCCCGATTGCATCGTTCAATGCAATTCTTTGCGTAGGATTTTGCCGATATTGCTTTTTGGCAACGCATCGACGAATTCGATAATGGTCGGTACCTTGTAGCCGGCGAGCCTGACGCGCATGAATTGGGTGAGATCGTCCTTGTTCAGCGCCGGATCGCGCCGGACGATAAAGAGCTTCACTGTCTGGCCCGTCCGCGCGTCCGGCACCCCGATCGCTGCCGCCTCGCGTACGCCGGGATGTTGCATTGCGATCTCTTCCACCTCGTTGGGAAAGGCTTTGAACCCGGAGACGTTGATCATGTCCTTCTTGCGGTCGAGCAGTTTCAGAAAACCCTCGGAGTCGAATGCGCCGATGTCGCCGGTATGCAGCCAGCCGTCGGCGGCGAGAACGTGCTTGGTGTCGGCGGGATGTTGCCAATAACCCAGCATCACTTGCGGCCCCCGCACGCAAACCTCGCCCCGTTCGCCGATGGGAAGAATCCTTCCCTCGTCGTCGCGAATCGTCACCTCGGTCGAAGGCACCGGTAGTCCGACCGTTCCCTGCTTCGGGTCGAGAAAGGGATTGATGCTGACCACCGGCGATGCCTCGGTCAGACCATAGCCCTCGACCAACCGGCTGCCGGTGATTTCGTGCCAGCGCCGCGCCACTGCGCCTTGTATGGCCGCGCCGCCGCCGACGGCGACGCGCAATGTGCTGAAATCGAGTTCGGCGAATTCCGGCGCATTGATCAGCGCGTTGAATAGCGTATTGACGCCCGACATCCACGTAATCTTCGCGCCGCGCATGGTGCGGATCAGCCGGCGCAGATCGCGCGGATCGGGAATGAGAAAATTCAGTCCGCCCAGTAGCGCAAACGCCAACAGGTTCGCAGTCAGCGAAAAGATGTGATAGAGCGGCAGCGGCGTGAGCACCCGCTCACGCTCCAATGCGGCCGTCGATCCGCTCCAAGCGCAGCATTGCAACGTGTTGGCGATGAGATTGCGGTGTGTCAGCATCGCGCCTTTCGGCTCACCGGTCGTGCCGCCGGTATATTGCAGCAAGGCCACGTCGTGCCCGCGCGGGCGGGCATCTTCGTAGAGCTCGCTTGGCGGCCGCTCACAGGCATCCTGCAACATCGTGAAATCTTGAAAATGCCAAGCCGGCACGGCGTGCCGGATATAGGAGTTTGCGAAATTGAACGCCCAACGCTTGAGTAAAGGCACGAAATCGCCAAGCCGCGCGACCACAACGTGCCGAATGTTCGTCCGGGCGATGATGCCATGCAGCTTGTGAGCGAAATTCTCCAAGATCACGATGGCGACCGCGCCCGAATCCGCGAGCTGCAATTGCAATTCACGTGGCGTGTAAAGCGGATTGACGTTGACGACGATCAGTCCGGCCCGCAGCGCTCCGAGAAATGTCACCGGGTAAGCGAGCATATTCGGCAGCATGAGTGCGAGGCGGTCGCCTGCGCGACAGCCAATTCGCTCCAGCAAAAACGCAGCGAAATCGCGGCTATCGCGGTCCCACTCGGCATAGGTCATTCGTGCACCAAGGCACTCGAAGGCCGGCCGCTGTGCGTGCTGCCGGCAGGCCTCGATCAGCATGGCGGAAAGCGACGGGTGCGCGTCGGGATCGATGCTCTTGGGCACGCCCGCGGGATAGGAGGCGAACCACGCAGGTTCGGGTGTGCGAGCCGCAACCGCGGCGGCTTCACCCTGCGACAACGGCGTCATCAAATCGATTCCTTCGTGCAATCTTAGGACATGATCCGGAAAAGTGGAAACCGGTTCCCCGAAAAGATCACGCCCTAACAAAAGCATGATCCGGAAAAAACCTGTCCCGGACTTGATCCGGGATGGAAACCGGTCTTCCGATCATGCCCCGTTAGAAGGCTAAAACTGCAATCGATTCGGCGAAGCGATTTGCGCTTTAGCATTGCGCGCAACCGAAACGACGGATCCGCCGCCGGCGTCTGCTTGACACCTTCATGACCGCAATTCATACCCGCTTTTGCGGAGATTTGGAGGCTTTATGGCGGACGCTGCGGCGTTGCGGAACCAAGCCTATCGCGGTCTGCGCGGGTGGATCGACGCCGTCGATCGGCTCGGCGAGCTCAGGCGAGTATCAGGCGCGCATTGGGACGTTGAAATGGGCGCCGTCACTCATATGCTCACGGAAAAGAGCGCAGGCACCGCGCCGGCAATTCTGTTCGATGACGTACCCGCCTACCCCAAGGGTTATCGTACACTTTACGGCCAACTCTCATCGATCAAACGCATCGCGCTTACGCTCGGTCTGCCGCTCGAATACGAACGCAAGGTTGATATCGTGCGGCGGTATCACGGGCGCATGCAGGAACTTAAACCGCTGCCGCCGCGCTATGTGAACGACGGGCCGGTCTTCGAGAATGTCATCGAAGGCGATGCCGTCGACGTTTTGAAATTTCCGGTGCCGCGGCACCACGAGCAGGACAAGGCGCGCTTCATCGGCACCGCGGATTGCGTGGTCACCAAGGATCCCGACAGCGGCTGGTACAATCTCGGCGCTTATCGCAGCCAGGTTTACGATGGCAAGACCGTCGGCTGCCAAATCACCGAAGGCAAGCACGGCCGTATTCATCGCGACAAATATTTCGCGCGCGGCGAACCGATGAAAGTCGTGATTCTGTGCGGCCAGGACCCGCTTTTATTCATGCTGTCTTCAAGCCCGCTGCCGGAAGTGAGCGAATATGACATCGCCGGCGGGCTGCGGGGCGAGCCTATCGATGTGGTGCGCGGCCCCTATACCGGCTTTCCGATTCCGGCCGACTGTGAAATTGCAATCGAAGGCGAGACCGTGCCCGGCGCGACCAAGCCGGAGGGACCGTTCGGCGAATGGATGGGTTACTATTCCGACGACACTCAGGAGCGGCCCTTCGTCAACGTCAAAACGATCTTGCACCGCGACGACCCGATCCTCACCTGCGCGCCACAGCACAAACCGGTCGACGAGACGGGTTTACTCAAAGGCGTCGCGGGCGCAGCGCAAATCTGGCGCGCGCTCGAGGTTTGCGGAATTCCAGACGTGCTCGGCGTCTGGAATCACGAAGCCGGACCGGCCACGCGCTTCACCACAATTCAGCTTCGCCAACGTTATCCCGGTCATGCCCGCCAAGCGCTGCACATTGCCTGCGCCTGCCAGGGCGGCGCCTATGCCGGCAAATGGACCGTGGTCGTCGACGACGACATCGATGCCGGCAATCTTGATCAGGTATTATGGGCAATGTGCACGCGGTTCGACCCGAAACTCGACATTGATCTCGTGCAAAAGGCCTGGGCGTCGAAGCGCGATCCGCTTTATCTGCCTGGCAATTTTAACAATCGCATCCTCATCGATGCATGCATTCCTTACGACATGAAGCTCAAGGGCACGTTCCCTCAAGTCGTCGATGTTAGCGCCGATTTGCGCGCCCGGTTGCGGGCAAAATTTCCCGCGCTATTTCGTTAGAGCGCAATCGTCTCAACTGAATCGATTGCGGTTCTAGGATTCGGCGGCATCCAGCGGCGTTTGAAATCATCGAATTCGGCGACGAATGGCGCGAGGTGTGACGCCCTCGACGCTTGCCCAATGCGCAGTGTCGCCCGAATGCAACAATAACTGGGGAAAACCCCCATCCCATGGTCTGCCCGAGGCCCACAAATTGATATTCCCCCCTCACTTCGGCATGGTTGCTGCGGGGCAGCTAAAGCATTCGCTCGGGCACGGGGGGTTCCGACGGAGACGCGCCCAATGTGATCAACGGCGGCGATGACGCAGCCGCAAGGGATAAATGGATCGCATTGTACCGCAGTGTTGCACGCCCAGTTTGCGTATCGGCGGCTTACGGCAACGGGTTCCTGACAGTGCTCGCTTACGCGCGAGTATGCATCGGGGTGGTTGGGTGCGACACGATTTTCACTCATCCGCGCAAGCCTCGACGCTTGCGCTTGCGATCTTTGGATTGACGCTCACCAGCTGCGCCATCGGGCCGAACTATTCCCGCGAGCCCGCTCCTGTGCCGACGCAATACAAAGAGCTGAGGGGCTGGAAGGTCGCCCATCCTAGCGACGAAGTCGATCGCGGCGACTGGTGGAACGCTTATAGAGATCGCGCGCTCGATACGCTGCTGCCTCAGGTTGAGGTTTCCAACCAGACGGTGGCCGCAGCAGCGGCGGCCTATGAGCAAGCGCGCGCCGTTATCAGAGAAGCGCAAGCCGCGCTGTTTCCGACCGCGACGGCAAGCTACACCGCGACCCGGACGCGGACCGGAGGACTCGCCGGCACGACCGGCGGCAGCGCCGTGGGCGTAGCGCTGCCTACCAGGTATACGACCCAATACGACGCGCCGATTAACGGAACCTGGGACCTGGACGTGTGGGGGCGCCTGCGGCGTCAAGTCGAAGCCAATACGGCGGCCGCGCAAGCAAGCGCCGCGGATCTCGACAATGCCAAGCTTTCCGCCCAGGCCCAACTTGCCACAGCCTATTTCAATCTCCGCGCGGCAGACTCTTTGATAGCTCTGCTCGAGAGTACGATCGCCGAATACAAGAAAACCTACGAGATCGTGAACAACCAATTCAAAGCCGGCTTTTCCGTAACCGCCGGCGATGTGGCCACCGCGGATGCTCAGATCGCCACGACAGAGGCGCAACTTTTCAGCACACGCGTGCAGCGCGCGCAATTCGAGCACGCCATCGCCATATTGATCGGAAGGCCTCCCGCCGAAGTGACGGTCGCGTCGCATAATCTCGCCGGTCGCATTCCGAGGATCCCTGTCAGTGTGCCGTCGGCCCTTCTCGAAAGGCGCCCCGACATCGCCGCATCCGAGCGAACCATGCAGCAGGAGAACGCGCTGATCGGCGCCGCCGAGGCGGCTTGGTTTCCCGATGTCTCGCTCTCCGCCATGATTCAATATATCGGCCCGATTCCGCTGCCGTTCAGCGCAGCGCGCTCGATCGGTTCGATCGGCGCAAGCGCAACGCAAACCTTGTTCAACGGCGGGCTCACCGCCGCCCAGGTCGATGCGGCGCGGGCGGGTTATTGGCAAAGCGTCGCAAACTACCGGCAGACGGTCCTCACCGCATTCCAGCAGGTCGAGGACGAGCTTGCGGCAATTCACTATCTCTCGCTGCAGCTCGAACAGGAACGGCGCGCGGTCGCCGACGAACGCAAAGCCGTCGACACGTTCTTGAATCAATTTCGCGCGGGTACGGTGGCCTTCACCACTGTTGTGGTCGCGGAAGTCCAGTTGCTCGCCGACGAGGAAGCCGAATTGACGGCGCGACAGAATCTTTTCCTCGCCAGCGTAAGCCTGATCGAGGCGCTGGGCGGCGGATGGGATACTGCCTTGCTGCCCACACAAACCGAGTTGCAGAAAGATTTTACCTTGTTGCCGCAGCTTGAGTCGCAGCCTTCGCCTAACTCGACGATACCGACCGATGTGCTCGTGCCGCCACCACCGGCTCCTCCGCCCGCGGCGCAATAGGCCGCCGACACCTTATGTCCAAGCCTGCTTTAAGGCATTGATTTTTTATCGGAATCCGACAAACTACCTAGGGATGTGAATGTTAGGACTACTGACCGTCCGCCCAGCTCCACCCAGGCGGCGGGAACTCTCATTAGCGAATATTCATTAGGTGGCCCAGGTTTGGGCACTTTATAAGTCGAAATCGGTTGACCGCGAGGATTGACATAAGCGCATGGACGAGCGGACGCGCAAACCGGACGAGGAATTGGTGCCAGGCGCTCGCCGCCTGACTCCTTTGCCCGCTGTTACGACTCCATCCGGATCGCGCCTGCGGATCGCGGTCGGACTGGTCGTCGTTATCTTTCTTGCGCTCGGCATTTACGAAACGGTGCGATGGGTGAAATCGGCATCGCCCTCCGGCGGCCGCTTTCCGCAAGCCGCCTTGCAAACCGTTGGTGCTTCGACGGTTGCGTTGGGAGATGTCCGCGTCATCGTCAACGCGCTCGGCACAGTTACGCCACTCGCCACGGTGACGGTGCAAACTCAGATCAACGGACAACTGACAGACGTCGGATTCACCGAGGGCCAATTGGTCAAGAAGGGCGATTTTCTGGCGCAAATCGATCAACGGCCCTATGAATATTTGAAGGAGCAATTCGAGGGCCAGCTCGCGCACGATCAAGGCTTACTCGCCCAGGCACAAATGGATCTAACGCGCTATCAGACGCTCGCCCAGCAGAATTCGATCGCGCGGCAGCAGTCCGAAGATCAGGTCTTCATCGTGCAACAATATGCCGGCTCGGTGAAGCAAGACCAGGGGCTCGTCGATGCCCAGGCTCTCAACATCGCCTATTGCCACATCGTCTCGCCGATTACCGGCCGCGTCGGGCTCCGCCTGGTCGACCCCGGCAACTACGTACAGACCACCAATACCAGCGGCATCGCTGTCATCACGCAGCTGCAACCGATCACCGTGATCTTCTCTATTCCGGAAGACGAATTGCCGGGAATCATGCCACAATTCAATGTCGGCACTCCTCTCACCGTCACCGCTTACGATCGGGCAAATCTTCGCGAACTCGCGACAGGCAAAGTTGCCGCCATCGACAATCAGATCGATACCACCACCGGCACGGTCAAAGTGCGCGCGCAATTCGACAATACCGACAACGCGCTGTTCCCCAATCAATTCGTCAATGCGCGGCTCCTGGTGAAGACGCTGCAAAACGTGGTCACAGTGCCGACGCCGGCCATTCAGCGCGGTGCGCCCGGCGCCTATGTCTATGTCATCAATGCCGACAACACCGTCTCGGTGCGGCAAATCACAACCGGGGCGGTCGACGGCAATATCACCGAAGTCAGGTCCGGTCTTTCGGCGGGCGACCGCGTGGTGATCGACGGTGCCGACCGTTTGCGCGACGGACTGAAAGTCATCGTCACAGCCGAAAACGGCCAGCCGACTGCACCCGGCCCTGCGGCCGGCGAAGGCGAAGGTCAGCAAGGACGGCATGCCGGCCGTCCGCAAAGTCAGCCGGCAGCCGGCAGCCACTAAGCCTTGGCAGGCGAGCGCCGCGCGCAACGGTGAAACGGTGCGATGAACGTCTCCGAACCCTTCATCTTGCGTCCTGTGGGAACGACGCTGCTGATGGCGGCGATCATGCTGTCGGGCCTGGTCGCCTACATGTTCCTACCGCTCTCCACTCTGCCTCAGGTCGACTATCCGACCATTCAGGTTCAGACGCTCTATCCCGGCGCCAGCCCGGAAGTGATGACGTCGTCGGTAACGGCGCCGCTCGAGCGCCAGTTCGGGCAAATGCCGGGTCTCAATCAAATGACCTCGGCGAGTTCTGCTGGCGCGTCTGTCATCACGCTCCAATTCAGCCTCGATATCAGTCTCGACATCGCCGAGCAGGAGGTGCAGGCGGCGATCAACGCTGCGGGTAACCTGCTTCCGGCCGATCTCCCGGCGCCGCCGATCTACGCAAAGGTCAATCCGGCCGATGCGCCGATCTTGACCTTGGCGGTCACGTCAAAATCCCTGGCACTGACGGATCTTGAGGACTACAGCGAGACGAGGCTCGCGCAAAAAATCTCACAGCTGACCGGCGTCGGACTTGTCACTGTCAGCGGCGGACAGCGGCCGGCGGTGCGCATTCAAGTCAATCCGCAATCGCTTGCCGCATACGGCCTCAATATCGACGATATCCGCACCACGCTCGGCAATCTCAACGTCAATACACCGAAAGGCAATTTCGACGGTCCGACCCAAGCGCTGACCATCAATGCCAACGACCAGGTCACGAGCGCCGACCAGTATCGTACTCTGATCGTCGCCTATCGTAACGGCGCCCCGGTACGCCTTTCAGACGTCGCGACAATCGTCAGCGGCCCGGAAAACACTAAACTCGGCGCTTGGGCCGATACGACCCCTGCGATCATTGTCAACGTACAGCGGCAGCCGGGCGCCAATATCATTCAGGTGGTCGATCGCATTCAGACCCTGTTGCCGCAGATTTTGACGGCCTTGCCGGCGGCAATGGACGTGAAAGTCCTGAGCGATCGCACAGTTACGATTCGCGCTTCCGTCGCCGATGTGGAGTTCGAACTGGTCCTCGCGGTCGTTCTGGTGGTTTTAGTCATCTTTTTGTTCCTCCGCACCTTGCCCGGCACGATCATTCCGAGCTTGTCGGTGCCGTTGTCCCTCGTCGGAACCTTCGGGGCGATGTATCTGCTTGGCTTCAGTCTCGACAATCTCTCATTGATGGCGCTGACCATCGCGACCGGCTTCGTCGTCGATGACGCCATCGTCATGATCGAGAACATCGCGCGCTTCGTCGAAGGCGGCATGGATCCGCTCGAGGCGGCCTTGCGCGGCTCCGAGCAGATCGGCTTCACCATCATTTCGCTGACGATCTCGTTGATCGCCGTTTTGATCCCGCTCTTGTTCATGGGCGACGTCGTTGGCCGCCTGTTTCATGAGTTTTCCATCACGCTGGCGGTCACGATCGTAATCTCCGCCATCGTTTCGCTCACGCTGGTGCCCATGATGTGCGCCAGGCTCATCCGCCATCATCCCGACCGCGAACGCACCGCTTTCGATCTCAAGGCCGAGCAGGTGTTTAATGCCGTAATCGCAGGTTACGGACGGGCGCTCAATTGGGTGCTGGATCGGCAGCCCATGACCCTGCTGGTCGCGGTCCTCACGCTCGCCCTTACGGTGTTGTTGTATGTCTTCATCCCGAAGGGCTTTTTCCCGGTGCAGGACACCGGCATGATCCAGGCTATTACGGAAGCTTCGCAAAGTATCTCCTATGAAGCGATGGCCGATCTGCAAAACAAGCTCGCCGAGGCGATTCTGAAAGATCCCGATGTCGAGAACCTAAGTTCCTTCATTGGCGTCGACGGAAACAATCAGACGCTCAATACCGGCCGGTTTCTGATCACGCTCAAGCCTCACGACAGCCGCAATCTTTCCGCCAGCCAAATCATTCGGCGCTTGCAGAACGAAGTAGCCGGCATTGTCGGCATCACGCTCTATATGCAGCCGGTGCAGGACCTGACGATCGATGCAACGATCAGCCGCGCGCCGTACCATTTCGTGCTCGAAGACGCCAACGCCGCCGAATTCGCCACATGGGTGCCGAAACTCGTGCAACAGCTTAGCGAACAGCTGGAGCTCACCGACGTGGCGAGCGATCTGCAGCAGCAGGGACTGGCCGTGGATCTCGTGATCGACCGGGCAACGGCCAGCCGCTTCGGCATTACCCCGGCCACGATCGACAACGCGCTTTACGACGCCTTCGGCCAGCGCATCATTTCGACGATCTACATGCAATCGAACCAACGTCGCGTCATCCTGGAAATCGATCCGACGCTGCAGCAATCCTTAACCGGCCTGACTTCGCTTTATCTGCCGTCATCGTCGTCGTCGACCAACGGACAGGTGCCGCTCACGGCCATTGCCCACATTAACCAGCGCGCCTCGCCACTGTTGATCACCCATTACGGCCAGTTTCCGGCCACCACCGTCTCGTTCAATACGGCGCCCGGCTACTCGCTGCAGAACGCCGTCGATGCGATCAAACAAGCGGAGGCCCGCGTCGGCCTCCCGGCGAGCTTCATCACTGCGTTTCAGGGCGCCGCCGCGGCATTCCAATCATCGCTCAGCAACGAAGTATTTCTTATCATCGCCGCCATCGCCGCGATGTATATCGTGCTTGGCGTTCTCTACGAGAGTTTCATTCATCCGATTACGATACTTTCCACGCTGCCCTCCGCCGGAGTCGGCGCGCTGCTGTCGTTGATGCTCCTGCACTATGACCTCGACGTCATCGCCATCATAGGCATCATTCTCTTGATCGGCATCGTCAAGAAGAACGCGATCATGATGATCGATTTCGCGCTGGAGGCCGAACGCGCCGAGGGACTGGCGCCGCGCGAGGCCATTTACCAGGCATCGCTGCTTCGCTTCCGGCCGATTATGATGACCACGATGGCCGCGATCCTCGGCGCCCTGCCCCTCATGCTGGGAACGGGCACAGGCTCCGAATTGCGTCAGCCGCTCGGCATCGCCATCGTCGGCGGCTTGGTGGTCAGTCAAATGCTGACCCTATTCACCACTCCGGTCATTTATCTTTACTTCGATCGTCTGGCGGCGCGCCTGACGGGCCGTAGGCCCACAAATCCGCTTGCTCCGGAAACGCCGGCCGAATGAACATATCGTCGCCATTCATCAACCGCCCGGTCGCGACGACGCTACTGACGCTCGGCATCGCGCTATCGGGCATCCTGGCGTTCTCGAAGCTGCCGGTCGCGCCGCTGCCGCAGGTCGATTTTCCGACTATCTCCGTCAGTGCGCAGCTTCCCGGCGCCAGCCCGGAAACGGTGGCGACCAGCGTCGCCGAGCCTCTCGAGCGTCATCTCGGCCAGATTGCCGACGTCACCGAAATGACGTCGCAGAGCGGCATCGGCCAAACACGCATCACGTTGCAGTTCAGTCTCAACCGCGATATCGACGGCGCCGCCCGCGACGTGCAGGCCGCCATCGTCGCTGCCCGCGCCGACCTGCCGGCCAATCTGAAAACCAACCCAACCTATCGCAAGGTCAATCCCGCCGACGCGCCGATTCTGATCTTGGCGATGACGTCGAAGACATTGACGCAAGGTCAGATGTACGATGCCGCGAGCAACGTCTTTCAGCAACAATTATCGCAGATCAGCGGCATCGGACAGGTGATCATCGGCGGCTCTGCATTGCCGGCGGTCCGTGTCGAGCTTAATCCTCAAGCGCTGTTCAAATACGGTATCGGCCTCGAAGACATCCGCGCGGCCTTGGCCTCCGCCAACGCCAACAGTCCGAAGGGCACAATCGACGACGGCAACCGCCGTTTTCAGATTTACACCAACGATCAGTCCGTCAAAGCCGCGGATTATGTGCCGCTCGTCGTCGCCTATCGCAATGGCGCGGCGGTCCGTTTGTCGGACGTCGCCGATGTCGGCGATTCGGTCGAGGACGTGCGTAATCTCGGTCTGTCCAATGGCCAGCCTTCGGTGATCGTCATTCTATTCCGGCAGCCGGGCGCCAATATCATCGACACGATCGACAGCGTGAAAGCCGCGCTGCCGCACCTTGAGGCCGCGATGCCGGCCGACGTCAATGTGACCATCGCGATCGATCGCAGCACCACCATCCGTCAATCGCTCTTCGATACCGAGGTGACGCTGGCAATCGCCATCGTTCTGGTGACGCTGGTCGTTTACCTGTTCTTGCGCGACATCCGCTCGACGATGATCCCATCCGTCGCTGTTCCAGTCTCCATCATCGGCACTTTCGGCGCGATGTACCTTCTCGGTTACAGCCTGGACATTCTTTCGCTGATGGCGCTGACGATCGCGACCGGCTTCGTTGTCGACGACGCGATCGTCGTGCTGGAAAACATCTCGCGGCATCTCGAGGCGGGGATGCCGCGCATGCAAGCCGCGCTACTCGGCGCGCGCGAGGTCGGATTTACGGTCCTGTCGATCAGCTTGTCGCTCGTCGCTGTTTTCCTGCCTATCCTGCTCATGGGCGGAATTCTCGGTCGGCTGTTTCGCGAATTCACGCTGACTTTGTCATTGGCGATCATGATATCGCTGGCTATTTCGCTCACCACGACGCCGATGATGTGCGCGCTCTTTCTGCGGCCCCGGCCGCCCGAGGCAGCAACTCCGCGTCGCCCCGGTTTCTTCGATCGCATACTCGCCGGATATGAGCGCTCGCTGGGCTGGGCGTTGCGCCATAGTCGCCTTGTGCTGTTTATCTTCATCGCGGCGATCATCTTGAACGTTCTGTTGTTCTACATCGTACCGAAAGGGTTTTTTCCCGAGCAGGATACCGGACGGCTGATCGGCACATTGCAGGCCGATCAAAGCGTGTCCTTCCAGCTGATGACGCAGAAGCTGCGGCAAATGATGGCCATCGTGCAGGACGATCCGGCCGTGGAACACGTGGTCGGCTATACCGGCGTCGGCAGCGGCGGGGGGTTCGGACAGATCAATACCGGCTCGGTATTCGTATCGCTCAAGCCGATCTCGCAACGTCCGCCGATCGACCAGGTGATCGCGCGGTTGCGGTCGAAACTGGCGAAAGTCCCGGGAGGCCGACTGTTTCTTTTCGCCGTGCAGGACGTTCGCGCCGGCGGTCGCCAAAGCAACGCACTCTATCAGTACACGCTGCAGGCGGATGATGCCAACGAGCTGTTCAAATGGACGGCTCTTCTCGTTCAGCAACTCGAACACAGTTCGATCATGGCGGATGTCAGCTCCGATCAGCAGCAGCGCGGCCTAGAATCGGACCTGATCGTCGATCGCCCCACCGCTTCACGTTTGGGCATTACACCCGCGCAAATCGACAACACGCTCTATGACGCGTTCGGCCAGCGGCAGGTTTCGGTCATCTACAGCGCGATCAACCAGTATCACGTCGTAATGGAGATCGATCCACGCTACACCCAGTACCCGGCTGCGCTGCGCGATATCTTCGTCACGACATCGGGCGGCAGCGCCCCGGGCACTGCATTGACGAACGCTCCCTTGGGAACCGTTGCAGCGGCCAATGCCGCTTCGGCGCCATCCGCGGCTTCCGCGACTGCAACGGCCGCGGCAAGCGCCAACAATAATTCGGCGCGCAATGCCGCCATCAATGCACTGGCCAATGCCGGAAAAAGTAATACGTCGTCCGGCGCAGCGGTCTCGACCGCCGTGGAAACAATGGTGCCGCTCGCTGCACTGAGCCATTACAACGCCGGCAATGCGCCGTTGTCCGTCAACCACCAAGGCCTATTTGTTGCCGCCACGATTTCGTTCAATTTGCTGCCAGGCGCCTCGCTGGGCGAGGCGGCCGGGGAGATCAACGACGCCATCGCTAAAATTCGCATGCCGGCATCGATCCATGGCAGTCTCGCCGGCACTGCGCAGGTGTTTCAGCAATCTCTCAACAACGAGCCAGTTCTCATCGCAGCCGCAATCGCCGCGGTGTACATTCTTCTCGGCGTACTCTATGAGAGCTACATCCATCCGATTACGATACTTTCCACGCTGCCCTCGGCCGGCGTCGGCGCACTTCTCGCGCTGATGTTGTTTCACACCGAATTCGACATCATCGGCCTCATCGCGGTGATATTGCTGATCGGCATCGTCAAAAAGAATGCAATCATGATGATCGATTTCGCGATCGAAGCAAAACGATCACAAAATCTAAGTTCTTACGATGCGATTTACCAAGCTTGCCGGCTGCGATTCCGGCCGATCATGATGACGACCAGCGCCGCCATCCTCGGCGCGGTGCCATTAGCGTTAAGCTTTGGCAATGGCGGGGAAATCCGCCGACCGCTCGGCATTGCCATCATGGGCGGCCTTTTGATCAGCCAACTGCTCACGATCTATACGACGCCGGTCCTCTATCTTTATCTGGACCGGCTCGGTCAGTGGACACTACGCGTACGGCACCGGTGGTTGCCCGCGCTGTTTGGCCCCTCGTCCGCCCCCTAGACTTGCGCGGCTCCAGCCGTTCAACGGATGTAAAGCGGCTTTCTGCTGTAGCAGCACGGGACCGGGGCCGCGCTTATGTCATCGATCGGACCGAGTAATCTGCGCAAACGTTGGATGTTGGCTCGCGCCGCGAGAATGACAGGGCCTTTGGCCGCCTCATCGAGGTCCGGATTCGACTCCAAATGGGCAATCAGCTTGGTATTTGCGTAGATGCCGTCGCGAATGCACCAATAGCAGATAATTTCGGCTTGACGAAAATCGCCGGCGCGAACCGGCACCGTCATCATGGCTAAACCGAAAACGACGCAAAGCGAAAGAAGCCGGCTCATCCTATGGCTCCAACGCACTTTGCGGCTATCATAGCTTCAACTTCAAAGGAATACCATTGATGGATAGCTCCGTGGCTATCGCCACAATGGCGCGACCGATTTTGGTCGACATATCATGTGACATCCTGCCGGAGCCAATGAAACATGCGCGGACGATTCTTGGAAGATTTTGCGGTCGGACAGGTTTTCCAGACCGCACGGTTGAGTGTCGAGAGGGAAGAGATCTTTGCCTTCGCGCGGCAATTCGATCCGCAACCTTATCACCTCGATGAGGATGCCGCCCGTCAGTCTCCATTTCAGGGCTTGGCGGCAAGCGGCTGGCATACGGCGGCAATGACGATGCGCCTTTTGGTCGACGGCGAGTTACGGCCGGCGGGCGGCATTTTGGGGGTCGGTTTCGACGAACTCAGCTGGCCGCGCGCGGTACGCCCCGGCGACGAATTGCATGCCGAAAGCGAAATTCTCGAAGTACGCCCCTCCAAATCGCGGCCCGATCGCGGCATGATCCGCGTTCGAACTACAACCTTCAATCAAAACAACGAGCCGGTACAAGTCTTTACCGGAAATCTCCTGGTTCCCCGCCGCCCCGCCGAACCGGCGGGCCTGTAGTTTTACCGCAGCGAGGATTGCGCGATGCGCATTCTGGTGGTCGGCGTCGGCGCGCTCGGCGACATCGTCGCCGCCGGCGCCGGCCGGTTCGGCACCGAACTGTTCGCCGACTGCTGCGCCATTGCGACGGCCAACGGCTTTCCGTCCAGCGGCTCGGCTGTCGAGCGCAGCCGCGCCATGATCAGCGCACCGGGCTCGCCGATCGGGCCGTCGATGCTTCGCGACATCGAGCCCGGCGCGCCGATAGAGGCTGATCATATCGTCGGCGATCTGCTCAATCGCGCCGGGGACATGGCCGGACGCTTTCCGCTGCTGCAAATCGCTTACGCGCATTTAAAAACATATGAAGCAAGACGCCTGCGCAAGAAAGGAGCTTCGGCCGCGAGCTAGCTGGAACTTCCTCGCGGCATTACCATTGTCCCGCAATAAGGAGGACGAATATGACGAAGATCGTTTATCGCATCGTCGAGCACGACGGAGGCTGGGCCTATCAAGTCAACGGAGTGTTCTCGGAGGCGTTTCCGTCCCATGACTTGGCGCGCTTGGCTGCGCAGCGCGCGGCCGCGGAGCAGCACTTGCCCGGCGAAACCCGAACCATCTCGTGGGAAGACAGTAACGGAAAATGGCACGAGGAATTGGCCCGGGGCGATGATCGGCCGGACGCCGAAGTGGAAGGCTGACCGGCGGCTGGAAGTGCCGGCGGTCGCTGATTGCAATAGTTTCAGCGCGCCGTGACGGCGTTGCCGGCAATCCCTCTGTTGATTTGCCGCGTTCGCGGCTATCGTGGCGCCGAATGTCGGGGCCGATGCAGAACATACCCTGTCAATACGTCGAGACTGCGCTGAGCGGCTATGAGCTTCTCAACGATCCGCTGCTCAATAAGGGTACGGCCTTCACGGAGGCCGAGCGGGATGCCTTCGATCTGCATGGGCTATTGCCGCCCCATGTCGCGGAGCTGGACTATCAAGTCAAACGCCGGCTCGACGCCTTTCGCGGACTTCGCAGCGATATCGAACGCTACGTGTTCTTGCGCGGCTTGCAGGATTCGAATGAGACGCTCTTCTATGCCCTGCTGACCCGGAATATCGAAGAAATGATGCCGATCGTATACACGCCGACGGTCGGTTTGGGCTGCCAGCTTTTCAGCCATATCTTCCGCAAGCCCCGCGGGCTCTTCCTCAGCGTCCCGCACAAGGACGCGATTCGGCGCATCCTTTTCCATGCGCGATACGATCGCGTCGAGGCCATCGTGGTCAGCGACGGGGAACGCATCCTCGGCCTCGGCGATCAAGGCGCCGGCGGCATGGGCATTCCCATTGGAAAGCTCTCTCTCTACACCGCCTGCGCAGGACTTCACCCAGCAACCACGTTGCCGATCCTTCTCGATGTCGGCACCGACAATCGGGAGCACTTGCGTGATCCGCTGTACATCGGCTGGCAGCATGAGCGCGTTCGCGGTGCCGACTACGATGACTTCGTGTCGATCTTTGTCGACGCCGTTCGCGAACGCTGGCCGCATGTCCTCCTACACTGGGAAGACTTCGCCATTGGCAACTCCAATCGGCTACTGTCGCGCTATCGCGACCGGCTGTGCACGTTCAATGACGATATTCAGGGCACCGCTGCGATAGCGGTCGGCACGCTTCTTGGCGCCATCAATGTCACCGGCGTTCCGTTGAGCGAACAGCGCGTGGCCGTTCTCGGCGCCGGGTCCGCGGGCACGGGGATCTGTGCATTATTGCTGCGCGCGATGATCGACGCAGGCATGACCGAAAAGCGAGCGCGAGCATGCTTCTATCTTGTCGATAGACCGGGCCTATTGATCGAAGGCACCCCGGGGCTGCAGCCTTTCCAGGCGGATTTTGCACAGAGCCATGATCGCGTCGCCGGCTGGACGCTCGAGGCGCCGGACCGAATCGGCCTCGCCGACGTCGTTTCGAATGCACACCCGACCGTGCTCATCGGCACTTCCGGACAGGCCCATGGCTTTGCCGAATCCGTCGTGCGCACGATGGCCAAGTACGTACGGCGTCCTGCGATCTTCCCATTGTCCAATCCGACCGATCGCAGCGAAGCGAACCCGGCCGACCTCGATGCTTGGACAGAGGGCCGCGCCGTTGTCGCAACCGGCAGCCCGTTTCCTCCAATCAAGCGGAACGGCAAGGAATTCCGTATCGATCAAAACAATAACGCCTATGTCTATCCCGGCATCGGGCTTGGTGCGATTGCAGTGCGTGCGCGACGCATCTCCGACGCCATGTTTCTCGCCGCCGCGAAGGCTATTGCCGAACTGTCACCCGCCAAGCGCGACCCGCAGGCCAACTTACTTGCGCCGCTTGTCGATATCAGAAAGCTTTCGTTCCATGTTGCGCTCGCGGTCGCCCGACAGGCACAAGCCGACGGTTTCGCGGACGCGCTCTCCGAACAGGAAACCGCCGCGGCGATCAAAGCAAAAATGTGGGAGCCTGTGTACGCTCCGTACCGACGAACAGCGCGGACTTGAACACAACAACGGCGCGCAAACCCATTAACAACCGGGGAAAGCTGGCCGCAGCTTGCAAAGCTCGCGCACGCCGGTAAAATGAGGCTTCTGAGGGATGGAGTCCCCCCGTAACCGCCGATGAGGCTGATGACTCCTGCCGGGCGCTTGGCGTCGGTAGGAGTTTTTCTTTGCTCCCGCTGTCTCCAAAGTCCGATTCGGTTTGACGACTGACGCGAGCGCGCCCGCCGGCGCGGGCGGCTCCGATGGAGGACCTTCATGACGGCTGTTTGGGCACTTTTTACTTTGTGGGCCGGTTTGGCGCTGGTTGCCGGACTGTTATCCGCCTGGCTGCGCGTTTCCACCGCGCTCACCGAAATCATCGTCGGTACGGCGGCGCAGGCGACCCTTGGCACAGTGTTCGGCGCCGCTGTGCTCGGAAGCGATGAAGGCTGGATAAAATTCCTGGCCGGCATCGGCGCCATCATGCTGACCTTTCTCGCTGGCGCCGAGCTCGATCCCGTGGTGTTCAAAAAGAAATGGAAGGAGGCGACGGCCTTAGGCGCAGTGGGTTTCTTCTTTCCGTTTCTGGGCTGTGCGGCCGCCGCTTATTTCGTCCTCGGCTGGGCTGTGCGGCCGAGCTGGCTCGCCGGCGTCGCGCTTTCCACCACTTCGGTCGCAGTCGTTTACGCCGTGATGATCGAATATGGCTTGAACCGCACCGAATACGGCAAGACCGTGCTTGCAGCCTGTTTCATCAACGATCTTTTCACCGTGCTCGCGCTCGGATTTATCTTTGCGCCGTTCACCTGGCACACCCTGATATTTGCAGTCATGTCGATCGCGGTCTTTGCGGCGCTGCCGTGGATAACGCCGATCTTCAATCGTGTATTCGGCAATCGACCCTCCGAAATGGAAATAAAGTTTTTGCTGTTCAGCCTGTTGGGATTAGGAGCCTTGGCTGGCTGGGCCGACAGCGAGGCCGTGCTGCCTGCCTACGTCATCGGAATGATGCTTGCCGGCACCATCGGCAAGGATCACGCGCTGGTGCGGCGGTTGCGAGCGACGACTTTCGGACTGCTGACGCCATTTTACTTTATTCGCGCTGGCGCCTTCGTCTCGATCCCGGCGCTCATTGCCGCGCCGTTTGCCTTCGGCTTCATGCTGCTGGCCAAGATGGTCAGTAAATTTTGCGGCGTTTATCCGGTCACGCGGATCTACAGAACGCCAAATCCGGAGGCCATGTATACAACGCTATTGATGTCAACCGGCTTGACTTTCGGCACGATCTCTTCGCTGTTCGGCCTGTCGCATGGTATCATTACGCGAGCTCAGTATTCGATCCTGGTCGCGGGTGTGATCGGCAGCGCCGTGATCCCGACTTTGATTGCGAACGCCTTCTACCTGCCGCGACACTTGCTCACCGCCGATCCGCAGGAGAACGCGGAGCCGCCCACCGCTGATGCGGCAGCGGCGGGCGCAATGCCGCTTCAAGCGGTCCCGCATAAGGCCGACTGACGTGGCGGAGGATTCAATGTTCGGCAAGATACTCTGCGCCAACGACGGCTCCGAACGCGCCTTCCGCGCGATGACTTTGGCGGTCACGATCGCGAAGGAGAACGCAGCCGAGCTGCACATGGTTTCCGTCGAGGAAATCGATTACATGCCGGAATTCATCGAGGAAATCAGGGAACAGACCGGCACCGCGGCCCGGCGCTTTCACAAGGCTCACCAGCGCGCCCGCGCAGTGGCGGACGAGCATCACGTCGAATTGCGGATCCATGTCATGGCCGGACATGCCGTGCGCGATATCGTGCGGCTTGCCGGCGAGATCAAAGCCGATCTCCTTGTGATCGGCGCGACCGGCCACTCGCAGTTTTACGAGCGCATGCTCGGCAGTCGTGCCGACCGGCTCGTCCACCTTGCGCCCTGCCCCGTGCTGGTCGTGCGGTAGACCGCGGTCCAAAGGCCGGTCGAAAGCGCAAAGCACATTCGCCATCCGCAGCGGACGTGACCCGTGGCCTAAACTATCTTGCGACTTGCTCGGTCGGGTAAGCATCGTCCCGGTAGCCTCACCTGCCTATCTTCAAGATATTTCGCGCGGCAAAATAGTTGATTGGTCCCGTGCTACGCTCATTCATGCTTCCTCGGCCAACGAAGATTGGGAAACTTGGTGTAACCAGAGTCAGATCGACGTATCCGCGGCCCGAAAACTGGTACTGGGAACTGCGCAGCTGGCCTTGGAAGCCGCTGTCGGAGGACTTGGCATTGCAATGGGTCGTCTGCCGTTGATCGACGATGACCTCGCCAGCGGCCGGCTGGCTGTTGCAGTGGACCGCATCGCTCAAAGTACGACTTGCTACTGGTTAGTCAAACCGCCCGGCGTCGAAACCCGCCGCGAAATCGTCGCCTTCCGAAACTGGCTTCTAGAGGAAATATCGCGGTTGAAGTGGAACACCCAGTCCGACCTTGCGGCCAAAGTCGCCTCCTCAATATCCCTATAATTCGCCGTCGTCCGAGGGCGTAAGCCGCGCCGACGACAGAGCCCGACAAGACTCGCGTCGGTGCCGCACGCGCTTTCGCCGCCCGACCCATGGTTGCGCGGCATCGCAAGCGACATAAACTGATGCTGCAGAACTTTTGGCCCAGACCGGGGAGAAGCGCCATGGATTTGGCGATGAAGGACAAGACGGCCATCGTCACCGGTGCCAGTGAGGGGATCGGCAAGGCAATTGCCCGATCGTTGGCCCGCGAAGGCGTCGACGTCGCGATTTGCGCGCGGCGAAGAGAGCCTCTGGAAAAGACCGCCGCCGAGATCGCCAAAGAGACCGGCCGGAGGATATATCCGATCGTCGCCGACCTTACCAAGCCTGCAGAAGCGAGAAGCTTCATCGCATCCGCGCATGCCGCGCTGGGCCGGATCGACATCCTCGTCAACAATGCCGGCTCCGCGCCCGGCGGGGTGCTCGAGCATTTGACGGAAGAGGACTGGGCGCAGGCGCTACAACTCAAATTTATGGGCTACGTGCGCTGCATGAAGCACGTTCTGCCGATCATGCAAAAACAAAGAAAGGGCCGCGTCGTGAATTTGATCGGCAATGACGGCGTCAAGGTCTCATATTGGGAAATTGCCCCTGGCGCCGCCAATGCGGCAGGCCAAAACTTGACCAAGTCGCTCGCCAGCCAATACGGCAAGGACAATATCAGCTTCGTCGCGGTCAATCCCGGTCCGGTCCGTACCGAGCGGTGGAGCGGTCTCGTCAAGGCGATGGCCCGAGACATGAAGATCAGTTTCGAGGCGGCCGACAAACTGGCGCCGGCAAGCATTCCGCTTGGCCGCATCGCCGAATGCGACGAAGTCGCCAACCTCGTCACGTATCTGGCCTCCGATCTTGCCTTCTTCGTCAACGGCACGATGATCGAGATCGACGGCGGTCAAGACAAGGTCTTGATGGACCGCATGCGCGACCGTTGAAAAAAACCACGAGACAAAATCGGCAACCCACTCGCTTAGCTGAGTTTCACAAGCTGCTTCCCGAAATTTTTGCCTTCCAGCAGCCTGAGAAATGCTTCGGGCATGCGCTCGATGCCGTTGAGCACATCCTCTTTGAAGCGAATTTTATTCTCGCGCTGCCAGGCGGCGAGGCGTCGTAATGCTTCATCCCGTCTATGCCACCAGTCAAACACAAGAAATCCGTGGATGCTGGCGCGCGTGACAATCAGATGCCCCATAAAACGTTCGCCGATATCGGGTTTGCCGAACTGACCGGCGAGCGCTATCCGACCGCAAATCACGACGCGCGCACCGACACTTAGATTTTTCATGACCGCGTCATGGATGGGACCGGCCGTGTTGTCGAAGAAAATATCGACGCCTCGGGGACATGCCGCCTTCACGGCGGCGGTAAGGTCGGCGCAGCTTCTATAGTTGATTGTCGCGTCGAAACCGATCTCACGACACCACCGAAGCTTGTCGTCGTCTCCGGCAATAGCAACCGCGCGACAGCCCGCGAGTTTTGCGATTTGGCCGACAAGCTGACCGACCGCTCCGGACGCGGCGGAAACCACGACGGTCTCTCCCGGCCGCGGACGGCCGACCTCAAGGAGGCCGAAATAGGCGGTGGCGCCGGGCATGCCGAGCCAGGACAGCGAGCTTTCGATCGGAGCAAGCTTGGGATCGATCTTGTTGACGCCTGCGGGACCGAACGTGTCGGGTGTCAAGACCGACCACTCCTGCCAACCGACGCTCATGGATTCGGCAATGTCGCCAATCTTCCAAGCGGGATGATTGGAGGCCACGACTTCACCGACGCCGCCGCCGTGCATGACCTCGCCGATACCGACGCCCTTGGTGTAGTTCGACGCCGGACTCATGCGGCCACGCATATAGGGATCGACAGATAACCATTTCGATTTGACGAGGATCTGGCCGGGCCCGGGATCGGGTACTGGCTGTGTATCCATAGTCCAGTTCTCGCGGGACGGCATGCCGGCCGGGTAACTTGCGAGAAGCCATCGGCGGTTCGTCACATTCTGCATCGGATTCTCCGGTTTGCCAGCCGGCAAAACCGCGCGATCGTCGTCACGCGGTTTAATCATCGGCAACGACAGTGCTGCCGCACAAACCGGCGGTCAACCGGAATCCCAGATTCGATGGCTGATGCGCGATCGATGCGCGCAAGGTCGCCGATTACCCGGTCGTGACTATCTGCCGGAACGATTTGGAGCGTTCATGGTGGGTGAACCGGTCTGGGATTGACGATCGGGCGTCTGCACCACAGTTCCAGGTTCATCGCTGCTGGTCGATTGCGAAGCGGGAGGAAGGTGTGTTTGAGAGGGACCCGGCCTTATGTCATCGGGAAGCGTTGCCGGATTGACGGGCGTAAAGCCCGGGGATGAGCCGGTCCGGCCCGTATAAGCCATAAGCCCTTCCTTCATCGCCACGATGTCGCCCGGCCTCAAGGTTGGATCCTTCCTGACATCCAATTTGTTCAATCCCAACGCATCGCTGCCGTTGCAGGTGCAATTGGCCACCAGCTGTTTGCGATACACGAAAGCCGAATCAAGATCGGTGTAACGTTGACCGTCCTGGGCGACGGCATCGCCGATTTCGGTGCCGAAAAAAACTTTGGTCTTGCTGTATGGACAAATCGCGCGACAAGTTTCCACCGGCGTCCCATTGACCATGTGTTCCATCGGAAAATGTTGACCGTCGCACAGCCGCACGCAGTACACCACCGGATGGTTGGTGCTGCCGCCGCCCTCGGTGACGCTCTCCTGTTCCAACGGCGCTGGCGCCACGCGGCCCAATGGCGGCGCCGGAGGAGGATAAGCATTAGGCTCCTGCGGCTGCGCGGGCCGTTGTTGAAATCCACCAAATAAGAAATCAAGAAAACCTTCTGCCCGCGCCGTATCGGGCGCGGTTATTGACGCGGTCACGGACAGCGCGCCGAACGCCAAGGCTGCGCATAAATCTTGGCATGTACGGCGGTAAAAAGGCACGGCAAAACACCCACAGTTGCGGCCTCGGGCGAGAGCCCGCATGCCTTATCCCCATCGAGGAATTGACGGCGCTCTTGTTCATTCAAATTGATACTTATCGGGCAGGTATTCACTCAATCTTGGGAAAAATAGGGCCGCCATATATGCCCGTTACCGCGCAACAGCCAAAATCCGGACGCTTCCCTATTTGATGTTCCCGGCGATTACGCACCAACGTCCAAAGATTTAAGTATCCCTTCTATATCGACCGCGTAGCCACATTGCGCGCAGACAAACGTCTGCGCATCGGACAACCGCATCGGTTCGCTACAGTTTGGGCATGGCACAAGCTGATCGGTGCTTATTGCAGTAACACGTATGGCCTTCGCATTGCGACCGCGCCGCAGCCGAGGATCTAACTGCCGCAACGGTCGCATGGGGCGAATACTTCCTTTGTGGATTCGATTGAACCCCGATTCTACCCAAAGAAGTTGCCCGAGCCTCTGTCGGCCGAATGTGATATCCAACACAAAAATTCGCTTTTAAAGCGCATTTGCAGGGATTTGGGCGGGAGGAGTTCGTAGCTGGGCACCTCGTTGCGAACGATTCTTCGCGTCACCGTCTAGGCCGGCGCGACACCGCGCTCGCTTGGCAAGCACCGCGCCGGCACTATAGTTCATTCCAACGGGCGCGGCCGATCGGCTCAAACGCGCCGGGCACTGTCACACGGGATGGAATCCAAGGGGATGCGTCGATGAGTTCTACATACGCAAATCGTCATGGCAATTGCCGTTTACTGGCCGGCAGGCTGGTGGCCATCGCTTTCGCGACTGCACTTGGATGGTGCGCCGCAATTTCTCCGGCGCCTGCCGCGGATTTCGTCATGAAGATCGGCACCGCAACCATCAACGAAACGCAGCATCAATTCATCAAATTCTACAAAGAGGAGCTCGAGAGGGCGTCGGCTGGTCGCATCGAAGTCCAGATCTATCCGGCAAGCCAGCTTGGCCCGATCCCGCGCGAGATCGAAGGCGTCGAGCTCGGCAATATCCAGGGCTATGTCGGGCCAGTCGACTTTTTCGTTGGCGTCGATCCGCGCTTTGGCGTGTTCTCCACCCCGATGCTGTTCCGCGACTAGGCTAATGCCGCCGCGACGATCCACGATCCTATGGTGCAAAAGGCGATTTTCGATCTCGCCGCGCCAAAACGCATGGTCGGCATAGCAACCTTGGACCTGGGCGCGTCGGATTATGGCGCGAAGAACGCTATCATGCGGCTTGCCGATTTCAGCGGAAAGAAATTGCGCATCAACGGCACCGAGCTCGAACGACAGAAAATGGCGAAACTCGGCGCTACGGGGATCGGCATGCCGCTTTCGGAAGTCGTGCCTGCGCTCGATCAAGGCACTATCGACGGTACGATCTCGGGGCTTTCGGTATTCGTCTCTTTCAAGATGAACGATCTCCTCAAAGTGGTTACCGTCACCAACGATACGTTCATCATTTCGCTTGCGGTGGTAAGCAAACCATGGCTCGACACACTGCCGGCCGACCTGCAGAAAATCGTGATCGATTCGGGCGCAGCGGTCCAGGCCAAGGCGCAAGCGTGGGAAGTCGATTTTACGAACAAGCTGGCGAACGATTGGACCGCGCTGGGTGGAACGGTGCACACGCTGCCACCCGACGACCTCGCTCGCATGAAAACGCTGCTTGATCCGGTCGGCGACGAAGCGACCCAAGATAAGCCGGCCGTGCACGACATGCTGCAAATGGTTCGGGCCGCGGCAGCCAAGAACTAAGCACAAACTCCGATGAGCTGACCCCAGCCATTCGAGCACGCGGAAGTAAACAGCCGGAGCCATAACAGCTTTGTTCCGAACGAACGCACTATGGCTCTAGACCGGATACGCCGAGTATTGCGGCGCGCTGCGGGCGCGCTTATGGCCGCCCTGACAATGGCGGCGGGCGCAATGCTCATTGCCAGCGTTGCAATAAATTTCGCTAATATCATTGGCCGATATTTTTTTTCAGTGTCGCTCTCCTGGGCCGAGGAAGCGATGCTGTTTCTGATGATCGGCTGCGTCTTCCTAGGCGCCGGTCCGGTCGGCTGGATGGGTCGTCATATCCGGATGGATGTCGTTGTCGCGCTATTGCCGCCGCGCGCGCGCATGGCGTTCGACCTTTTCGCCGATCTCGCCACGATCGCGACCTGCGTCGCGCTTGCGATCTTCGCCTGGCCCGTGATGACCATGTTGACCGACCTCGATCAGCGCAGCGAATCCGCCAACATCCCGCTGGTCATTCCACAGGCTGCATTGCCGGTGGGTCTC
>Ga0187780_10000274_pt1 | contig 39064 bp, 45 predicted proteins | sample 1015_Q2_SP10_20__FD_132429 | JGI IMG/M metagenome (GOLD analysis project Ga0187780, IMG submission 132429) | Tropical peat soil microbial communities from peatlands in Department of Meta, Colombia - 1015_Q2_SP10_20_MG | ecosystem: Environmental > Terrestrial > Soil > Wetlands > Peat | place...
TGACGTTAACCGCCGTTAACGTTTATGTCGGCTGTCGGACACAAGAAGCGTTCGGAAGGCTTTGCGCGGGCGTTTGTCGCTGCCGCAAGCACTCCGGCAGCACCAATCCTGCAGCAATGAATCTTCACCCACCGGCGCTCACATTTTGCCTTTCATTCGACAGCCACGTACACACCGCGGCTGGAATTCCGCCGATAAAGCCGAACGCAAGCATTTTTCCAAAGAGACCCCAATCAAAGATCACGACAGCGGCGAGAAGTGCGATCCCATAGCCGACAAGCGTCGTTCCGATGACGGCCGGGATGCGCGTTCTGCGCAAGAGCAGATCCACTCCGGCGCAGATAAGTGCAGGAACAACACCGACGACGTAACCCCACGCGACCACATAGATTGCCTGCGGATTGTCCGGCAACATGCCCATAGCCAAGGAGAGCAAAGCGAAGAACACGGCAAGTGCGATGCCGGGAAAGACCAAAGCAAAAACCAGAAACCGCTTCATGCCGCGCCCCTTCGGTATCGCGTCGGAGTCTCGCCGCTGCGGACGGCTTTTTCCCTCAGTTGCAGGTGATCATCTCAGATTAACCGCCCCCTGTCCGCTGTGGCCCAAAACGACATTCGGCTCCGAGTTAACCCTTGATCTTTGACATGACATCCACGGCCTTCTCGCCAGGACTGTCCAGGCAACGCTCGATAAAATCCGCCGTTTGCTTGTGCAGGACGTCGAGCTTGAAGGTCGACGCTCCTGATTTTCCCAAAAGGAATCCATGTAGGAAAGCGATCGCCACATCGCGATCCGTGCCATGTTCGCGCATGATATCCTTGCAACTGTATTGCTCGACGGTGCGTGTCTCGGGCTCTTGCGCCGCGACCGCCCCGACGCCGAGCGCAGCGAAAAAGATTACGGCACTCAGAATCAGTCTGAAATCCACTGCCATGGTTCGAGGTCCTCTCAATTGCAGTTCATTCGCCGCAGCAGCCCGAGGCACCGTGAGCTGTCGGTGAAGGTAATGGCTCCCAGAGTCGCTGGCCGATCATACGATCCGGACGAAAGGGCGCTTCCGAGGGCTCCACTTGACAGGCCTGTGCCTGACTGCGGCGGCTTTGCCGGAGCGCGGATTGGCGCTGACGCACAATAGGTTCCGTCAATCGCAGGGTTGCATGGCTGAGAATGTCCCGCGATGGTGCTTGCAGTCACCAAAAGTGCAACGAAAAAAATTCGACGCATGTGCACGTTCCCACGAGGCGCGGCCTCTTAGCCGAAGGGCCAAATGAAGCCCCACTACCGGTGATCTTGTTCGGACAGGGCACCTAGGCCGGACATTTCTCGTAATATAGGATCGTGTGCTCTTGATCCAAGTCAAATCCGGCTCATTGCGGAGGCAGGGGGCCTTCGCGTCGAGGCTCATCTCGTTTTAAAACCAACACAGGGATTTAGTTATGAAAAAATTGTATGCATCTACACTCTGCGCGGCATTGATGGCGACGACGTCACTTAGCTGTGCGCAAAACTCACAAGATACTGTCGATATGTCTGCATTCACCTGCGAACAACTGCTTGCCGGGACTGCTGACTCGCTACTCACCGGAGTTTGGCTCAGTGGTTATTTCAATGGCGTGCGCAAGAATACCAAACTCAGTGTCAGCAATCTCCAGCACAATTCGGAACTTATCGTAGCGGAATGCAAATCTCATCCAAACCAAACGGTAATGCAGGTCGTCGAGTCGATAGCGCCTAATTTAAAATAGCAATTCGGCGGGGTGATCCCGCGGCGGTGGTTCCACATGAATACCGGCGACTTGCCACGAGTGCCCATCACCAAAAGACTCACTGACGAATTGGTTGAGTTCGTCGTGATCGCGGCATATCTGTGGATCTGCTTCACCGCGATCCTTTACCTCAAATCCAGCATCCTAAAAGCGGAGGGCATTGCGTTTGCGCCATTTGGCTTTGCCGTTGTGAAGGCTCTCATCTGCGCCAAGTTTGCGTCGTTGGGACGCATCTTTCATGTCGGCGAGCGTTTCCAAAACTTGCCGCTGATTTGGCCAACGCTGTACAGGTCATTTGCCTTTCTTGTCTTGCTTTTTGTTCTCAATGCTCTCGAAGAGGTCGTCACAGGCCTTATGCATGGCCGCACGAGTTTTGAATCTCTAGCCGCGATGGGAGGCGGGAGTCTCGATCAGCTAATTGCCACTAGCATCGTCGGACTCCTGATACTAATTCCGTTTTTTGGTTTTCGGGTGCTCGGGGAAGTAGTCGGCGAGCGGAATCTCGTTCGCGTGTTCTTTCGGCCGCGGGCCAAAATCGATAAATGAAATGCGAAGAACACGGCAAGCGCGAAGCCGGTATCGTCCGCCTGCGGGATGCCATAGTGTTCAGAAAGATCGACACCGTGGTGTCGCGACTGCTCTTGCAGACTGAACAAGACGGGTGCGGCGGCCGCCAATCGGAGAATGGCGATGAGCCAGGATGGCGTCACGGTCCTTGTCGGCACGACGAAGGGTGCTTTCCTGATATCCGGCGGCAGTGACAGGCGAGGCTGGAAGGTCCAAGGACCGTTCTGCGATGGTTGGCCCATCAATCACATCGTCGGTGACCCCGCGACGGGACGGCTCTGGGCAGGCGGTGGTGGCGAATTTCACGGCGCCGGTGTGTGGCGCTCTGAAGATGCCGGTGTGACGTGGCAGCTGGCCAAGCTCACAAAGGGTCAAATCGACGACTGGGCGGCCAATGATCCACAACTTGCCGCCATGCTGAACTGGACCAAACAACCATTGCCGTTTGCAGATCAGTTCTCGCAAATCTGGTCGCTGGGCTATGCCCACGGGACACTCTATGCCGGAACCAAACCGGCGCGGCTGCTGTCGAGCCGGGACGGCGGCAAGAGCTGGAAGGAAGTGCAAGGTTTGCGCGATCATCCTTCCGCAGGCAGTTGGAATCCTGGCGGCGCCGGATTGGTCTTGCATACGATTTTGTTCGATCCGGCGAATGCCGAAAAGCTCTGGGTCGGGATTTCAGCGGCTGGTGTCTTTGCGACAGAAGATGGCGGCAAGACCTGGGATCGCCGCAATCGCCTCTCGAATATCGAGCCGACGGAACACAGCCATCCTGCTGGGCCCCGGGACGGCGAAACCGGACATTGCGTCCACAACATGATACGGGCGCCCGGCACCGCCGACGTGCTCTATCAGCAAAACCATCATGGTGTCTGGCGTTCAGCCGACGGCGGCCGGAGCTGGGACGACATCACGCGCGGTCTTCCGTCAACGTTCGGGTTTCCGATTTGCGTTCATCCACGAGAGCCGGAAACCATCTGGACCATGCCCTTGAACGGAGACACGGCGGGCCGTTTTCCGCCCGATGCTGCTGCGGCGGTATGGCGCTCAAGGGACGGCGGCGAAACCTGGCAGGCCATGCGCGATGGATTGCCCCAAGACTCCTGCTATTTCACCGTTCTTCGTCAGGCCATGGCGCGTGACGAACGCAAGCCCGTGGGGGTGTACTTCGGAACCAATAGCGGTTCGGTTTTTGCCAGCGTCGACGAAGGCGACTGTTGGCAGGAAATTACGCGACACCTCCCGACCATCCTGAGCGTGGAAGCATTCGATCGCAGGTAGCGGCGGATTTCCGGCTAGGACTCGCAAGCGGTAAAAACAGCGCAATCCGCCGAATATTCCGCGCGCAGCAGCGAGCAACCCCGGTAGCGCAAGCCAACCGCTCTCGACTACATTGCCGCCCGAGCCGGCGTTAGACCGGCCGCGAAACACCAGGGAGGAATGTTATGGCGAAGAAAAACGAACTGTCACGCCGCGCGCTGCTCAAGGCCGGCGCGGCCATGAGCATCCTTCCCGCGCCCGCGGTGTTCGCGCAGGGCGCCGACACGCTCAAGATCGGCTTCCTCACCGTGCTCACCGGTCCGCTTGCCGCCGGCGGCAAGCAGCAGGTCGAAGGCGCCGAGCTCTTCCTCAAGGAGCGCAACGGCATGATCGCCGGCCGCAAGGTCGAGCTGATCACGCAGGACACCGCCGGCCAGCCGGCGCTCGCCAAGACCAAGACGCAGGAACTGGTCGAGCGCGACAAAGTCGCGGTGATGATCGGCCCGCTCGCAACCAACGAAGCTTTGGCGATGGACACGTATGTGCGTGACAGCAAAGTGCCGCTGATCACGACGACGTCCGCCGCCACCGTCGATCTCAAATCGCGCCAGCCGCATCCTTACGTGCTGCACGCTTTCGGCACCGCGCCACAGGTCACCTATCCGCTCGGCGACTACGCGGCGAAGACGCTCAAGTTCAAGAAGGTCTGCATCGTCGCCGAGGATTTCACCTACGGCCACGAAGGCGCGGGCGGCTTCCAGCTCGCCTTCGAGGCGGCCGGCGGCAAGATCGTGCAGAAGCTGTGGCCGCCGCTCAACGCGCCGGAATACGGCGTCTATCTCGCGCAGATCAAGCCGGACGTCGACGCGATCTACACCGGCTTTGCCGGCGCCAATCCGTTGCGCTTCCTCAAGGCGCTCGCTGAGTTCGGTATGAAAAAGCCCGTGCTCGGCAACACCACCATGACTGACGAAGGCATCCTCAGGGTGATGGGCGATGAAGCGGAAGGCGTCTATTCGGCCGGCTGGTACGCCGCTGGCCTCGACACGCCCGACAACAAGAAGTTCGTCGGCGCCATCAACGCCGCCTATCAGCACGATCCCGGCTTCTATACCGCCGGGCCGTACACGGCGCTGCTCATCATCGAGGAGGCGCTCAAGACGACCAAAGGCAAGACCGACGACGCGGCCGCGTTCCTGAAAGCGATGCACGACGTGCGGCTGACGCACGGCCCGATCGGCCCGGTCAAGCTCGACGAATACGGCACGCCGATCCTCGACATTCACATCCGCAAGGTGGCGCGCGTCAACGGCAAACTGACCAACACCATCATCAAGACTTATCCGCAGGTCAGCGAGTTCTGGACGACCGACCCGAAGGAAGCAGTGAAGCAGCCGATCTTCTCGCGCGACTTCCCGCCGAGCAAGAATCTGGAGTAAAGCGTCCTTGTTATCCGGGACGGCGCGTAAGCGCCGGACCCGGAATCCATATTCTACAGTGCCAAGAACCATGGATTCCGGGCTCGCCCGCTGCGCTCGCGCCCCGGAATGACCTTTGATATTGAAGGCGCATGCCCGACCTTCGCCCCGTTACCGTCATCACAGGCGCATCCGCCGGCATCGGTGTCGAGCTGGCGCGCGTGTTTGCCCGCCATGGACATGAGTTGGCGTTGGTGGCGCGGCGCGAGGATCGCCTGCGCACGCTCGCCGACGAGATCGCGACGACCGGGCCGCGCCGGCCGATCGTCATCGTCGCCGACCTCGCGCAGCCCGGCGCCACGCGAACAATCGCCGACGAACTGCGCCGGCACGGCGCCGAGCCGCAATACATGGTCAACAATGCCGGCTTCGGCCTCGTCGGCCCGGTGGGGACGCGCGACCGCAGCGAGTCGCTGCAGATGATCGACGTCAACGTGCGCATGCTCACGGACCTCTCGCTCGCCTTCGTTGACAGCCTGTCGCGGCACAAAGGCGGCGTCCTCAATGTCGGCTCGGTCGCGGGTTTCCTGCCAGGACCGGGCTCGGCGATTTACTACGCCACCAAGGCCTATGTGCTGTCGTTCTCGGAGGCGCTGCACGCTGAGCTCAAATCGCGCGGCGTGCGTGTCACGGTGCTATGTCCGGGGCCAGTGCCGACGGAATTCGCCGAGCGCGCCGGCATCAAGGGCGGGCTGCCGCTGGGCATCCTCACCGTGAGCGCGGCTGATGTGGCGCAAGCTGGCTATCGCGGGCTGATGGCGGGCCTGCGCGTCGTCATCCCCGGCATGGGCAACAGACTGGTGACTTTCCTCGTGCGCTTCATCCCGCGCCGTTATCTGCTGCGCGCGGTCGCCGCCCGCCAACGCGCGCGCAGGCCCGCGCAAGGCACATAGCGGTTCGCCGCGGCCGGAACTTTCCAAATCGGGGCAAAGCGGCTAGTAATCGCTACCGCGCTATGTTGAAGCCGGTCCTCATCATCCTCCACCAGGAACATTCGCAACCCGGCCGGGTCGGCCAGGTCCTCACCAAGCTCGGCTATCCGCTCGACATCCGCCGCCCGCGTTTCGGCGACCCCCTGCCCGAGACTATGGATGCCCACGCCGGCGCTGCCATTTTCGGCGGCCCGCAGAGCGCCAACGACGAAGAAGAGTTCGTCAAGCAGGAGATCGACTGGGTCGGCGTGCCGCTGCGCGACAAGAAACCGTTTCTCGGCATCTGCCTCGGCGCGCAGATGATGGCGCGCAAGCTCGGCGCGCGCGTTAACCCGCATCCGCAAGGTCATGCCGAGGTCGGCTACTATCCGATCCGCCCGACCGAGGCCGGGCGATCGATTTGCGCCGAATGGCCGGACCACGTTTACCAATGGCACCGCGAAGGCTTCGAGTTGCCAGCCGGCGGCGAATTGCTCGCGGAAGGCGAGGCCCACTTCAACGTGCAGGCCTTCCGCTATGGCAGCGGCTACGCATTACAGTTCCATCCGGAAGTCACCCACGCCATGATGTATCGCTGGCTGGTGCGCGGCGCCCATCGCATGGAGTTGCCAGGCACCAAGCAGCGCCACGAGCACATCGCCGACCGCGCGGTCCACGACTTCGCGGCGCGCAACTGGCTCGCTGCGTTCATCGACCACTGGATCGGCCGCAAGCCTGCGCCGCGGGCGGCGGCGTCCTGAGCCACATCGGCGCCAAGGAATTTCCTTAACTTGACAAGCCACCGCCCCCTCGGGCCCGATTGTCGCGGGTAAGGGAGCGGTCGGACCACGCCGGAGGCGTGTGGATGCTGGGAACGGACGACAAGTCTCGGCGCGCGCATGCGGTTACCCCCGCGCTCAACGCGATCCTGCGTGCGTCCGATGGTATCCTCGATCTCTTGCCAATTGCGACCTTCGTCTGCGACGCGCAGGGCACGATCCTGCAATACAACAAAAGCGCCGTAGAGATCTGGGGCTATGCCCCCAAGCCTGGCCAGACGCACGAGGACTTCACCGCCGGCGTCCGCTTCTTCGACATCGACGGCAAACCGCTGGAGCGCTCAGGTTTCGCCGACGTCATGGCGTCGGGCGAGCCTGCGCGCGACCTCGAACGCATCGTCGAGCGCGCCGACGGCTCGCGTGTGGCCGTATCGCTCAATATCGATCCCCTGCGCAACGCCAAGGGCGAGATCATCGGCGCGGTGAGCTGCTTCCTCGACATCACCGAGCGCAAGCGCATGGATGCAGCGCTCGAGCACTCCCGCGAGGTCTCGCTCGAGCAGGAGCAGCGGCTCGCCGCGACCTATGAGCACGCCGCGATCGGTATCTCGGAGACGGCGCCGGACGGCACGTTCCTGCGGGTCAACGAGGCGATCTGCGCCATCACCGGCTACAGCCGCGAACATCTGCTCGCCAACCAGCTGTTCTCGCACACCCACCCCGAGGATATCGATCCGGATCGCGAAGGCTTCCGCAAACAGATCAACGGCGAGCTTGACTTCTACTCGGTCGAGAAACGCTTCATCCGCAAGGACGGCCGCATCATCTGGATGTCGGTGCGCTCCTCACCGGTGCGCGATGCCGACGGCAAGCTGCTCTATCTGGTGCGCGTCGTTCAGGACATCACCGACCGCAAGGCGGCCGAGCGGCGCGCCAAGCTGCTGATCGATGAGCTCAACCACCGCGTCAAGAACACTCTGGCGACCGTGCAGTCGCTGGCTTCGCAGAGCGCGCGCGGCTCGCCGTCGCCGGCTGCATTCCGTGAGAGCTTTGAGGGCCGGCTGATCGCGCTGTCCAAGGCGCACGACCAGCTGACCCAGCATCATTGGGAAAGCGCCGACCTGCGTGAGCTGGTCTCAGGTAGCCTCGCGCCCTACGCGGGCACCGACCGGGTCGTGCTGCGCGGAGAGGACGTCGTGCTGCGGCCGCGCGCGGTGCTGACTTTGGCGATGACCTTCCACGAGCTTGCCACCAATGCCGCGAAATACGGCGCGCTGTCGGAGCCGGGCGGCCGCATCGAGATCCGCTGGCAGCCGGTGCGGCTCGAGGGCGGCGACGGCCGCGCGGTGTTGCAGATCGACTGGCTGGAGCAGGGTGGACCGCCGGTCGTCGAGCCAGCTCAGCGCAGCTTCGGCTCTAAACTCATCGAAGGCAGCGTGAAGGCGGAGCTCGGCGGCAGCGCCCGGCTTGTGTTCGCCGAGGAGGGCCTGCGCTGCGAAATCCTCATTCCGCTCGAGGCGGCGACGATCGAACTGCGCAGCAGACAGGGATCTGGCCACGATTGGTCGATCTGAGCCTATCCTTGACAGCCTGCGACCACGGCTCTAAATGGCGCGAACTCGCTGCAAATTTCCGTGCAACGATGCTCAATTCGTTGCGGTTTTGGCGGGGCCGTAGCTCAGTTGGGAGAGCGCCTCGTTCGCAATGAGGAGGTCAGGGGTTCAAATCCCCTCGGCTCCACCACCCGCCACCGTCGGAAATCCAATCGGCTTGTTCATCCTCTTGCGACCCGCTAATTTCCGCCCGGTTTTCGAACGGACGGACACGACATGCGCGCGATCCTCGACATTGTTCTGCTGGTTCTCCAGATCTACATCTGGCTCCTGATCGCGGCGGCGGTGCTGTCCTGGCTGATCGCCTTCAACGTGGTGAACACGCGCAACCAGGTGGTCGCCTCGGTCGGCGAATTCCTCTACCGCATCACCGAGCCGCTGCTGCGCCCGATCCGCAACATGCTGCCGAATCTCGGCGGCATCGACGTCTCGCCGGTGATCCTGATCCTGATCATCCTGCTGATCGAAAATATCATCGTCCGCTACATCTATCCAAACGTGTTCTGACGTGAGCTTGCCGTGGGCCGCGGCGCCCGACGGCATCACGCTTGTGGTGCGACTGACTCCCAAGGGTGGACGAGAGGCCATCGACGGCATCGAGCAAATGGCGGATGGCCGCGCGGTGCTCAAAGCACGGGTGGCGGCGCCGCCGAGCGAAGGCGAAGCCAACGACGCGCTGATCCACCTCATCGCCAAAAGCCTCGGCGTCCCACCGCGCGACGTGACCCTGGCCGCCGGGGCAACCGCCCGCGTCAAGCGGCTGACGATCGCCGGCAATGCGGCGCGTCTGATGGCGGCGCTGGAGAAGCTCGCCGCGCCGCGCTAGGACAGGGGCCATGAGTGCACGCATCATCGACGGCAAAGCCATCGCGGCCAACCTGCGCGGCAAGATAACCGCCGAAGTGTCACGGCTGAAAAGCGCTCATGGGCTGACACCAGGCATTGCCGTCGTGTTGGTCGGCGACAATCCGGCAAGCGAGGTCTATGTCCGCAGCAAGTCGAAGGCCGTGGCGGAAGCCGGCATGCGGGCCGTCGACCGCAAGCTGCCCGCAACCACGAGCGAAAAGGACCTGCTCAAGCTCGTCGCCGAGCTCAATGTCGATCCGTCGGTCGATGGCATCCTGGTGCAGTTGCCGCTGCCGCAGCAGATCGACGCGCAGAAGGTCATCGCCGCAATCGATCCGGCGAAGGACGTCGACGGCTTCCATCCGCTCAATGTCGGCAGGCTTGCCTCGGGCCTGCCGGCCTTCGTGCCCTGCACCCCGCTCGGCTGCATTCTGCTGGCGAAGACCGTGCATTCCTCGCTGTCCGGCATGGAGGCGGTGGTCATCGGCCGCTCCAACATCGTCGGCAAGCCTGTCGCGCAATTGCTGCTCGCCGAGAATGCGACTGTCACAATCTGTCATTCACGGACGCGCGATCTCGCCGCAGTCTGCCGCCGCGCCGACCTGCTCATTGCGGCGATCGGCAAGCCGGAATTCGTCCGCGGCGACTGGGTCAAGCCGGGTGCGGCCGTCATCGACGTCGGCATCAACCGCGTCCCGGGTACGGGCGGCAAATCGCGTATCGTCGGCGACGTTGCTTTCGTCGAGGCTTCGACAGTCGCCGGTGCGATCACGCCGGTGCCGGGCGGCGTCGGTCCGATGACGATCGCCTGCCTGCTGCTGAACACGTTGACCGCAGCCTGCGCTCAGAAGAGTCTGCCGGCGCCAAAGCTCTAAAAGGAAACGCGCCGCATCGGCGCGGGGTATCGGTTCAAATTGTCGGCAAATTGAATCAGCTCTGCCAAGCGTAGGCGACTTTGTCGAGTGTCTTCGGCCCGAAGCGCTCCGAGGAGCGGGCGACAGCGCGGCCGCCCAGCGCACGATAGAACTCCACCGCCGGCTCATTGTCCGACAGCGCCCAGACGACGAGGCTCTTCAGCCCGCTCTGGATCAGATCCTTGCGCGCGGCGGAAAACAGGCGGCGGCCGAAGCCGAGGCCCTGGAACTCGGGGCGCAGGTAAAGCTCATAGACTTCGCCGTCATAAAACAGGCTGCGAGCGCGGTTGCGTCCGTAGTTGGCGTAGCCGGCGATCTGCTCGCCGAACTGCAAGATGGTGATGCGGCTACCCTTGCGAATCGCCGAATCCCACCAGTCCGGTCCACGCCTGTTGATCAGCTTGTCGAGTTCGTTGCCGGGGATGATGCCCTGGTAAGCCGTCCGCCACGCTTCGTCATGGGTCTCGGCGACATCTGTCGCGTCGGACGCCTTGGCGCGGCGAATCTCTATCAGGGTCGTGGACATGCACGAATAGAAGCAACGAACTTTGCGGCCTTCAAGCCCTATGGTGAATGATCGGTAAACGGTGTGGATTACTAGCCACAGGACTGGCCAAATTATCCGCGTTTCGTGCTGGAATTTTGCGCGCGGGCGCTTGCTGTGGCGACGCGACTCGCGTCTCCACATGGAGTCGTCTCACTTTGGGACTCTTTGACGCGCCATCCGAGTGATTCGGGAATCGCTGATTCGATTCCGTTTTGTTCCGCGCGCTGGCTAGACCGCCTCGGCTTCTTTCTGCCGCTCGGCTTTCTTGCGGTCGTTCTCGTCGAGGAGCTTTTTGCGCAATCGGATCGATGAGGGCGTCACTTCGACTAGTTCATCGTCCTCGATATAGGCCAGCGCCTTCTCAAGCGTCATCTTGATCGGCGGGGTCAGCCGCACCGCCTCGTCTTTCGACGTGGTGCGGATATTTGTGAGCTGCTTGCCCTTCAGCACATTGACGATAAGGTCGTTGTCGCGCGTGTGCTCGCCGACGATCATGCCCGGATAGACCTTCCAGCCCGGCTCGATCATCATCGGCCCGCGGTCCTCGAGGTTCCACAGCGCGTAGGCGACCGCCTCGCCCTTGTCGTTCGAGATCAACACGCCATTGCGGCGGCCCTGGATCGGGCCCTTATGCGGCGCGTAAGCGTGGAACAGGCGGTTCATGATCGCGGTGCCACGTGTATCGGTGAGCAATTCGCTTTGATAGCCAATCAGGCCGCGCGTCGGCGCGTGGAAGACAAGCCGCACGCGCCCGCCGCCCGATGGCTTCATTTCCATCATCTCGGCCTTGCGCTCAGACATCTTCTGAACGACCACGCCGGAGTGCTCCTCATCGACGTCGATGACGACCTCTTCGATCGGCTCTTCCAGCTCGCCTTTGTCATTCTTGCGCAGCAGCACTTTCGGCCGCGAAACCGACAGCTCGAAGCCCTCGCGGCGCATCGTCTCGATGAGAATACCGAGCTGCAATTCGCCGCGGCCCGCGACTTCCATGGCGTCGCGGTCGTCGCTTTCGCGCACCCGCAGCGCCACGTTGCCTTCTGCTTCGCGTAACAGCCGGTCGCGGATCATGCGGCCGGTGACCTTGCTGCCTTCGGTGCCGGCGAGCGGTGAGTCGTTGACGCGGAAGGTCATTGCTAGGGTCGGCGGGTCGATCGGCTGCGCCGGCAGCGGCGTTTCGACCGACGGATCGCAGATGGTGTGCGCGACGGTGACGTTCGGCAGGCCGGCCAGCGCGACGATGTCGCCGGCTTCGGCGTCCTCGACCGGCTGGCGCTCGAGCCCGCGGAAAGCGAGCACCTTGGTGATGCGCCCGCTCTCGATGAGCCTGCCGGTGTGGTCGAGCACCTTCACCGCCTGGTTCGGCTTCACCGAGCCCGAGGTGATGCGGCCGGTGATGATGCGACCGAGATAGGGGTTGGCTTCGAGGATGGTGCCGAGCAGGCGGAACGGGCCTTCCTCGACAGCCGGCGACTTGACGTGGCGCAGCACTAGCTCGAACAGCGGCTTCATGCCCTGGTCCTGCGGACCTTCGAGTTTCTCCGCCATCCAGCCCTGCTTGGCGGAGCCGTAGAGGATTGGGAAATCAAGCTGCTCGTCGCTGGCGTCGAGCGCGGCAAACAGATCGAACACTTCATTGACGACCTGTGTCGGGCGCGCGTCCGAGCGGTCGACCTTGTTGATGACGACGATGGGTTTGAGGCCCATCTTCAGCGCCTTCGACACCACGAATTTGGTCTGCGGCAATGGGCCTTCGGCGGCGTCGACCAGCACCAGCGCGCCGTCGACCATGTTGAGGATGCGCTCGACCTCGCCGCCGAAGTCGGCGTGGCCTGGCGTGTCGACGATGTTAATGCGCGTGCCCTGCCACTCGACCGAGGTGGCCTTAGCGAGAATGGTGATGCCGCGCTCGCGCTCGAGGTCGTTGGAATCCATCGCGCGCTCGACCACCCGCTGATTCTCGCGGTAGACGCCGGACTGCTGCAGCAGGCGGTCGACCAGGGTGGTCTTGCCGTGGTCGACGTGAGCGATGATGGCGACGTTACGGAGATTCATATGGGTTCCTGAAAGCCAATCGCGGGCCCTTCGGCCCGCGACGCGACGTTATTGCGGCGCAATATAGTCAGCGAAAACAGGAACGCAACCGGCCGGTGGATGTCGCTTTCCGCAAGGCAAATCAGCCGAATTTCGGCTCGATCGTGGTCGCCCACAGCGACTTGTCGTCGACGTCCTTGAGCGTGACGGTCAGCTGCTGGTTGGCACCGTCGATGGCAACGTGGCCGAAGAACTGCATGCCATCGCCTGACAACTGTGCGCAACTAGGCTCCTGCCGCGCGGCCCCAAGGCCCGGCGCGGACGCCTTGCGGCAACGCATCCTGGATCATCATCATCTCCGCGATGGTCTCGCCAGTGATGAGGCCGGTGAGCTTGCCGAAGGCGTCGGTGACGGCGACGGCCGGCGCCGATTTTTCCTGCATCAGCTTGAAGGCCTGCTCGAGCGTCATGCGATGGCTGATGGCAGGGAAATCGACACTCATGGCGTCGGCAACGCGCGCGTCGGGCCCGAGCGTCTTGAGCGCACGGATCAGCGCCGCGCGGTCGAGCACGCCAACCGGCTTGCCGGCGCCGTCGACAACCGGGAATTCGCCCTGGCCGGTTTGCAGCAGCGTCTGCACCGCACCATCGAGATGGCCGTCCGGCGACAGCGTCTCGAAATGCGTCATCATGGCGTGGCTCACCGGCACGCCGCGTGTCACCGCGCGGAGCGCAACCATGTGTGCTTCGGATGAAGCGGCGAGATAGACGAAGATGGCGATGAAGATGAGGATGGGGTTCATCATCAGGCCGATGAAGCCGAGGGCGAAGGCGACGAACTGGCCGATCGATGCCGCGATGGAGGTTGCGCGTACATAGCCGAAGTGAGTTGCGAGCAGCGCGCGCAGGACGCGGCCGCCGTCCATGGGAAACGCAGGGATCAGGTTGAACAGCGCGAGAAACAGGTTTACGGCGGCGAGCCGGTTGACCAGCGGGATCGCCATATTGTCGACAGCGCTCGCAGCGGACGCCTTCAGTTCGGCGCCGAAGATGAACACGAGGATGAGCGTGATTGCGACATTCACCAGCGGTCCGGCGATGGCGATGAGGAATTCCTCCCACGGCTCTTCCGGAATGCGCTCGAGCTGAGCGACGCCGCCGATCGGCAGCAACGTGACATAAGGTGTGGTGACGTTGAAGGCGCGGGCGGTGAAGATGTGGCCGAATTCGTGCAGCAGCACGCACAGAAACAGCAACACCACGAAGATCAGTGTATCCCATGCCGCCGCCGGTCCGCTCGAGGCGTAACTCGAGGCGAAAATCCAGGCGAGAAACAAGAGGAACGTCAGGTGGACGCGCACAACCGTGCCGGCCACCCTGCCGATATTCAATGACCAGGACATGCGAGCCTCGTATGTCGGGAGCGTCGCCGGAAAGGTAATATTGCCCAGAACCGATTGCGAGAGTGGCGCGTTACCTCGGAAAGGGGTCTATTATGGCACAGAAGTTGACGGGAGACGCCCGCAAAGCCGCTTTGGGCAAGCTCAAGAACTGGTCCGAGGTCTCCGGCCGAGACGCAATTTCGCGCAAGTTCACGTTCAAGGATTTCCGCGAGGCCTTCGCTTTCATGACGAGGGTCGCCGAGGTCGCGGAGGACATGAACCACCACCCCGAATGGTTCAATGTCTACAAGACCGTCGAGGTCACGCTGTCGACGCATGATGCCGGCGGTCTGACCGATCTCGACGTCAAGCTCGCGGAAGCAATGGATAAATTGGCCTAGGGCCGGCCACCTTGCCGATGCTTCAACAGCCTACCATGTAGTCGTCATGGCTTTTGCCCGCAGCGCATCCCGCAACGGCGACGACGCAACCCTGCGCCGCCGTCTCTTCAGCAAGCTGGGCCAGGTTCTGGCGCAGGTGCCCTTCGCCGAGGATCTGCTCACCGCCTATTACTGTGCGTTCGACCGCGGAACGCCCTCGCACGTGAAGGCGGCGCTGGTCGCGGCCATCGCCTATTTCATTCTGCCCTTCGATGCGATCCCGGACGTGCTGCCCGTCATTGGCTTCACCGATGACGCGGCCGTGCTCGCGGCGGCGATGAACCTCATGATGAGCCACATTCAGCCGGAACATCGCAGCGCGGCGAAGACGAAGCTCGCCGAGATGGCGCGCGGCTAGGGCCGCAGGATTACCTTGCCCATCACCTGACGTGCCGCGATCGCCTTCAAGGCGGCGATGCCGTCCTTGAGCGGATGGACCGCGTGGACGTGCGACGAAATCTTGCCCTGCACGCACCAGTCAACGAGCTGTTGAGTATTGGCGCGGTGGCCTTGCGGATCGCGCTCGATGAATGCCCCCCAGAACACGCCGAGCACGTCGCAGCCTTTCAGCAGCACGAGGTTGAGCGGCAGCTTCGGGATTTCACCCGCGGCAAAGCCGACCACGAGAAACCGTCCCTGCCATGCGATTGAGCGCAGCGCTGGTTCGGTGTAGCGGCCGCCGACCGGATCGTAGATCACATCGGCGCCGTGCCCGTCGGTGACGCGCCGCAAGGCGTCCTTGAGATTGTCGCTGGCGTAGTTGATGCCGACGTCAGCGCCGTGCTCGCGCGCGAACACGAGCTTGTCGTCCGACGAGGCGCAGGCGATGACACGCGCGCCCATGATCTTGCCAAGCTCGACCGCGGCGAGGCCGACTCCTCCGGAGGCGCCGAGCACGGCGAGCGACTCGCCGGCTTTCAGACGGGCTCGGTCCTTCAGGGCGTGCAGCGTCGTGCCGTACGTGATGCAGAGACCCGCGGCGCGGTCGAAATCGAGCGTGTCGGGAATCTTGATGAGTTTCTCGGCGCTGACCGCGACGTTCTCGCGTGCCGCGCCATAGGTCATGTAGCCAAGGACACGGTCGCCGACCTTAACCGAAGTGACTCCGGCACCGAGCTTCTCGACAGTGCCGGCAAATTCGGCGGCGGGAGAGAACGGCGGCGACGGCTTGAACTGGTACTTGCCGGCGATGATCAGCGTGTCGAAGAAATTCAGCGCCACGGCGGCGATCTTCACCAGCGCTTCGCCGGGCCCCGGCTCGGGAACGGCGATGTCGGCGAGCTCTAGATCGTCAGGCGTGCCGTAGCGGGTGCAGAGCAGGGCTTTCATGGCGCTTGGTATTGAGGCCGGACGGGGCCGGCGTTCTAGCACGCATCCATCGGGCTGGAACCATTAGGCTTTGCCGGGTAAGGTCGCGCCGACAGTGGCATTTGCCGCCTTATTGCCGACTTTGCCTCCTAATGGGCTAATATTCCATCATGCGGGGCGCAATTCACGACAGTTCACCAATTCACGCCGACCAGAGCCCGAAGATCATGACCGGTTTGTTTCGCCTGACCACTGCCGCCTTGGCCGCTTCGGCCTGCATGTCTCTCACCGCTGCTTACGCGCAACCTAAGCCTTCGCCTACCGAACAGGCGACGCTGCTCGGCCAGTTCGGTGATTGGGGCGCCTACAAGGCGAGCCCGGGCGGCAAGGTGGTGTGCTTCGCTTTGTCGAAACCGACAAAGGCTGTGACCGAACCGGCCGGCCGGCCGCGCGACGCCTCTTACGCGTTCGTCTCGACGCGCCCTGCCGAGAAGGTGAGGAACGAGGTTTCGGTGATTGTCGGCTACCCGCAAAAGCCCGGCCTCGACGCCACCGCCACCGTCGGCTCCGCCAACTATGTGATGTACACCCAGAACGACGGTGCCTGGGTCAAGAACGCAGCCGAAGAGGCGCAGATGATCGATGCTATGCGCAAGGGCGCCGATCTGGTCGTCAAAAGCGAGTCCGCGCGCGGCACCAAGACCAGCGATACCTATTCACTGAAAGGTCTCGGCGAGGCGCTGGAAAAAGTTGCGCAGGAGTGCAAGTAGGCCCTCGCCATCCTATATTGCCGTCGGACAAGACGGCGTGATCCGATGACAAGCACGATCGAAATGACACCGACCTCGGCGTCCTTCGTCGAGAAGGCGCCGCTTGAGCGCTACGTCGCGCCGGCGAAGCCGTCGTTGATCGGGCTGTCGCGCGAGCAGCTGGCCGATGCGATCGGCGAGCTTGGCGCGCCCTTGTCACAGCGCAAGATGCGCGTGCAGCAGTTGTGGCACTGGATCTATTTCCGCGGCTTCACTTCGTTCGACGACATGACCAGCGTGTCGAAGGAACTGCGCACGCAATTGGCCGAGCGGTACACGCTCGACCGGCCCGAGATGGTGGCGGAGCAAATCTCGGTCGACGGCACGCGCAAATGGCTGTTGCGACTGCCCGGCGATCCGGAGAGCGGTCTACCGCACGACGTCGAATGCGTCTACATTCCCGACGCCGAGCGCGGCACACTGTGTGTTTCGAGCCAGGTCGGCTGCACGCTCAATTGCACCTTCTGCCATACCGGCACACAACGCCTGGTGCGCAATCTCACCGCCGGCGAGATCGTCGGTCAGGTCATGGTCGCGCGCGATCGGCTCGGCGATTGGCCCGGCGGCACGCGGCCGACCGACGGCGTCGTCCCGAGCGGCGAGCGCTGCACCACCAACATTGTCATGATGGGTATGGGCGAGCCGCTCTACAATTTCGAGGCGGTGCGTGATGCGCTGTTGATCGTGTCGGACGGCGAGGGCATCGCCATTTCCAAGCGTCGCGTCACGTTGTCGACATCAGGCGTGGTCCCGAACATCGAGCGTACCGGCAACGAGATCGGCTGCATGCTGGCGATTTCGCTCCACGCCGTGCGCGACGACCTGCGCAACGAGTTGGTGCCGCTCAACCGCAAATATCCGATCGCCGAGCTGCTCAAGGCCTGCCGCAACTATCCCGGTGTTTCCAACGCCAAACGCATCACCTTCGAGTATGTCATGCTCAAAGGCGTCAACGATTCGATCGAGGACGCCAAGGCGCTGGTGCGGCTGCTTAAAGGCATTCCCGCCAAGATCAACCTGATCCCGTTCAATCCCTGGCCGGGCAGCAAATATGAGTGCTCCGACTGGGAGCAGATCGAAAAATTCTCGCAGGTTGTGTTCGACGCCGGCTATGCCTCCCCGGTGCGCACGCCGCGCGGACGCGATATCTTGGCCGCCTGCGGGCAGCTCAAGAGCACTACCGAGAAACTGTCCGCCCGCGAACGCTTAGCGCTGCGCGCCATGGCCATGACCGACTGACGACGGATTGATCCATGATCGGCCGCATCTTCATGATCCTCATCGCCCTGATCGTTTCCATGCTGGTCGCGGGCATTGTGCTTGCCATCGGTGTCCTCGCGCCGGATTGGCCGTGGTTCGATTCCGATCCGGTCGAACGTATGCTGTTCTTCACTGCCTCGTTCTTCGCCACGAGCTATATCGGTGCTTCCGCCTTCGTGCCCGCTGTGCTGCTGATCGTGATCGCCGAGATCGCGCGGCTGCGCAGCATCCTCTACTACGCGGTCGCCGGCGCCGTGGTTGGGCTTGCGTCCTATTTCGGCTCGAACGTCGAGATTCGGCTCGAGAACACCACCGACGTCGCGCCGGCGTTCCATCCGATGCAGCTTGCGGCCGCCGCCGGGATCATCGGCGGCGTTGTCTTTTGGCTCCTTGCCGGCCGCAATGCCGGGCGCGGCCGCGAGCCCGCGGCCGTTTAGCGCAGCGTCCAGTCGAGCGCTGCCTCTAGGCGATCGTTGCCCCAAAACAGTTCGCCGTCGGCGGCTACGAAGGCCGGCGCGCCGAAAATGCCGATCCGCTGCGCCTCTTCGGTCTGCGCCCGCAACGCTCCTTTGACCGCGTCATCTCGCGCCTGTTCCATCATGGCGCCGGCGTCCCGTCCAAGCGACGTCAGCACCGCCGCAATCGTCTGGGGCTCGGCGAGATCGCGGCCTTCGCCGAATTCGGCGCGGTAGAGCGCGCGGCAGAAATCCTCGCCCCAGTCTTCGGACAACGCGGCGATCGCGACACGCGCCGCGAGAAGTGTGTTTTGCGGAAACTGTGCCGGCTGCACGAATGGCAGATCGAGCGACGCGCAGATGCGTTCGAGATCGCGCCACATATAGCGGCCCTTGGCCGGATACAGATTGAACGGCGAATTGTCCCAACCCTGCGCCTTGAAGATCGGCCCCAGCAGGAACGGCCGCCAGCGCACGGCGACGCCGCGCGATTTAGCGAGCGGTGCGATCCGCATCGCTGCCGGATAGGAGTAGGTCGAGGCGAACTCAAACCAGAAATTAAGAGGCGGCTTCTCGGTCATTGATGAACTATAGCGGCTCCGGCCGCTGCCGACTTTCCATTTTCACGTCCCTTGGCATAGTTCGATAACCGCGCCGCAAACGAAATCGCCGGCCTGCAGGCCGGCGATGACAAAGATGAGAATTTCAAACGCCGCGAGTGCAGCTGATCAGCGCTTGGCGCGACCCTGAGACAGGATCGCCGCGCCGACAGTCTGCGGCTTTTCGTTCTCCGCCTTCGAGCCGGTGCCGCCGTTGAGCTTGTCGGCGAACAAGGCGATCGTCTTGGCGTAGACCTCGGCCTTGTTCCACTCCCTGATGACTTCGAAGTTCGGCTCGCCGGGGCCCCAACCCTGGCCGCGCTGCCAGCCTTTGTTCTTGAGGTAGTTCGCGGTCGAGGCAAGCACGTCGGGCGCGTTGCGGATCAAATTCGGCTTGCCGCGGCCGTCATAGCTCACGGCGTATTTGGCGTAGGAGCTCGGCAGGAACTGGGTCTGGCCGATTTCACCGGCCCAGTCGCCATGCATGTCGGCGGAGGCCAGGTCGCCGCGGTCGACGATGCGCAGCGCGTCGGTCAACTCGGCCTGAAACTTGTCCGTCCGGCGGCAATCGTAAGCGAGCGTCGCGACCGAACGCACGACGTTGAGCTTGCCCTGATTGACGCCGTAATCGGTCTCGAGACCCCAGATCGCTACAAGCACCGCGCCCTGCACACCGTACTTCTGTTCGATGTGCTTGAGCTGCGGCGCGTACTGCTGCATCAGCTTCGCGCCCTTGGTGAGCCGGTCGCGCGAGATCATGCGGCCGGAAAACTGCTCGAAGCTCTGCTTGAACACGCCCTGCTTGCGGTCGGCGGCGAGAACGCCCTGATCGACCGTGACGCCGTCGAGCGCAGCGAGGCCGTGCTGCGAGATGCCATTCTTCGCGGCCTCTTTCTTGAATTCGGAGATGAAGGCGGGGAAGCCGCCCTGTGGATTGCACTGCGCGGCGAAGACCTGACCGCCGGTCATGAACACGGCGCCTGTAAGCGCGGCGGCGGCGATGGTGTTAACTTTTGACATCGGTGACGTCCCCTGATGAAAAGCCCGGCGAGCACCGTTATCGCAACGTGGTGTCACGAAATAGCGCGATTGGTGGATGCGGTTAATGCGCGCGGGCGCGCGCACTTTGCGGCGTTTACCTTTCGCCCTATAGTCCGCCGCGATTTTCGGGGCAGTTCGTGTGATGGCCGAGACCAGACCGAGGAAAGACGTCAAAAAAGTCGTGCTCGCCTATTCGGGCGGCCTCGACACGTCGATCATTTTGAAATGGCTGCAGCAGACCTACGGCGCGGAGGTCGTCACCTTCACCGCCGATCTCGGCCAGGGTGAGGAGCTCGAGCCGGCGCGCAAGAAGGCCGAGTTGCTCGGCATCAAGCCGAAGAACATCTTCATCGAGGACCTGCGCGAAGAGTTCGTGCGTGACTACGTATTTCCGATGTTTCGCGCCAACACGCTCTACGAAGGCCAGTACCTGCTCGGCACCTCGATCGCACGGCCGCTGATCGCCAAGAAGCAGATCGAAATCGCCGAGAAGGTCGGCGCCGATGCGGTCGCTCACGGCGCGACCGGTAAGGGCAACGATCAGGTGCGCTTCGAGCTCACGTATTACGCGCTCAAGCCGGACGTCACCGTGATCGCGCCGTGGCGCGAGTGGAATTTGACGTCGCGGACGAAGCTCATCGAATTCGCCGAACAGCATCAAATCCCAATCGCCAAGGACAAGCGCGGCGAGGCGCCGTTTTCGGTCGACGCTAATCTTCTGCACACTTCGTCGGAAGGCAAAGTACTGGAAGATCCTGCGCAGGACGTGCCTGACTACGTGTTCTCACGCACCGTCGATCTGGACAAGGCGCCGGACAAGCCGACCGTCGTCACCATCGATTTCGAGCGCGGCGATCCGGTCGCTATCGACGGCAAGAAGCTGTCGCCAGCTGCGCTGCTCACGAAGCTCAACGATCTCGGCCGATCGAACGGCATCGGCCGCCTCGATCTGGTCGAAAACCGGTTCGTCGGCATGAAGTCACGCGGCATGTATGAGACGCCGGGCGGCACCATCCTGCTCGCCGCGCATCGGGGCATCGAGTCGATCACGCTTGATCGTGGCGCGGCTCACCTGAAAGACGAGCTGATGCCGAAGTATGCCGAGCTCATCTACTACGGCTTCTGGTTCACACCGGAGCGCGAGATGCTCCAGGCCGCGATCGACAAGAGCCAGGAATTCGTCACCGGCCGCGCGCGGATGAAGCTCTACAAGGGCAACGCCACCGTCATCGGGCGCGAGAGCAAGTATTCGCTCTACGACCAGGATCTGGTGACCTTCGAGGAAGGCGCGATAGCCTACGATCATCGCGACGCGGAGGGTTTCATCAAGCTCAACGCACTGCGCCTGCGCACACTCGGCCAACGGCGCCGGAAACTGAAGCTCGACTGAGCGTCATGAATCGCCGTGCAACCCGTTTTGTGGTCCTGGTCGCGCTGGCGACCGCGACCGCCGGCTGTTCGAAAGACAAGGACAAGGCCGAGACGCTGACCGATCCCAATACGATGCCAACGCGCTACCAAACGGAAATCATCGCGACGCTGCGCGAGCAGATTTTCGCCAAGAACGACACAACGTCGATCACCGGAGCGATGATCTCGGAGCCAGCGTTGCGGCAAACTGGCGGCGGGCAACATTACGTCAGCTGCGTGCGTTACACCGCGCATGGCGTCTACGGCGTGACGGCGACCGTGGAGCGCATCGGTTATTTCTACGGTGGTCACCTCAACCAGCTGGTCGAGACTTCCGGCGACGAATGCAAGGGCGTCGCCTACAGGCCGTTCTCCGATCTCGATAAGGCCTGCATCGGCAAGGGCTGCAAGTAATCAGTAGTTACCGTCGGGCGTGGCCGGGTCGGGCTGGAATTTCAAATCCGGCACCAGCGGCAAATCAAGCCGGGAGCCGCGTTTTAGTAGTGAAAGACGCGCCTAAAACTGGCGGTCAACCAGCGCCTTCTTCAGCGTGGCGATTTCCTTGGCCGGGTTGAGGCCCTTCGGGCAGGCCTTCGAGCAGTTCAGGATAGTGTGGCAGCGATAGAGCCGGAACGGGTCCTCGAGATTGTCGAGCCGGTCGCCGGTTGCCTCGTCGCGGCTGTCCTGCACCCAGCGGTTCGCCTGCAACAGCGCCGCCGGGCCGAGGTAACGGTCCGAATTCCACCAATAGCTCGGGCACGAGGTCGAGCAGCAGGCGCACAGGATGCACTCGTACATTCCGTCGAGCTTGGCGCGGTCCTCGTGGCTCTGCTTCCACTCCTTTTCGGGCGCCGGCGTCGTCGTGTGCAGCCAGGGCTCAATCGAGGCGTACTGCGCGTAGAAATTATTGAGGTCCGGCACGAGGTCCTTGACCACCGGCTGGTGCGGCAACGGATAGATGCGCACCGGCGCCTTGGTCTCGTCGATCGCGCGCGTGCACGCGAGCGTATTGACGCCGTCGATGTTCATCGCGCACGAGCCGCAGACGCCTTCGCGGCAGGAGCGGCGGAAGGTCAGCGTCGGATCGACGGTGTTCTTGATCCAGATGAGGGCGTCCAGAATCATCGGACCGCAATCGTCACGGTCGATGATGTAGGTGTCGATGCGCGGGTTCTGCCCGTCCTCGGGATTCCAGCGGTAGATGCGGAATTCGGTGACGTGTGTGGCGTGCGCCGTGCGCGGCCAGGTCTTGCCCTCGGTCAGCTTGGAGTTCTTTGGCAGCGTGAATTCGACCATAGCCTGTTCCTAGTAAACGCGAGCCTTCGGCTCGATATAGGCGACGTCGTTGGTGAGCGTGTAGGTGTGCACGGGCCGGTAATCGATCGTCACCTTGCCTTTATTGTCCATCCACGCCAGCGTGTGCTTCATCCAGTTCTTGTCGTCGCGGTCAGGAAAATCCTCGCGCGCATGCGCGCCGCGGCTTTCTTTGCGGTTCTTCGCCGAATCCATGGTGACGACGGCCTGCGCGACCAGATTGTCGAGCTCGAGCGTCTCGATCAGGTCCGAGTTCCAGATCAGCGAGCGATCCGACACGCGCACATCGGCCATGGCATCGAACACCTCATGGATCCGCTTTGAGCCCTGCTCGAGCACCTCGCCAGTGCGGAACACGGCGCAGTCTTCCTGCATCACCTGCTGCATCTTCAGCCGCAGCTTGGCGGTCGGCGTGCCACCTGACGCGTTGCGCAGCTTATCCAGCCGCGACAGCGCCTTGTCGGCCGAATCCTTCGGCAACTCGGCCTGCTTGTCGCCGGGCGTCAGCAGCTCGGCGCACCGGTGCGCGGCGGCGCGGCCGAACACGACGAGGTCGATCAGCGAATTCGACCCTAGCCGATTGGCGCCATGAACCGAGACGCAGGCTGCTTCACCCAACGCCATCAGGCCGGGGATCACTGAGTCGTCGCTGCCGTTCTTCTTGGTCAGCGCCTCACCGTGATAGTTCGTCGCGATGCCACCCATATTGTAGTGCACGGTCGGCAGCACGGGGATCGGCTCGCGCGTCACATCGACATTGGCGAAGATGCGCGCGGTTTCGCTGATGCCCGGCAGCCGTTCGTGCAGCACGGCGGGATCGATATGATCGAGGTGCAGGAACAGATGATCCTTGTTCTTGCCGACGCCGCGGCCTTCGCGGATCTCGATGGTCATGGCGCGGGAGACGACGTCGCGCGATGCAAGATCCTTCGCCGACGGCGCGTAACGCTCCATGAAGCGCTCACCTTCCGAGTTGACGAGATAGCCGCCTTCGCCGCGTGAGCCTTCGGTGATCAGGCAGCCCGCCGGGTAGATGCCGGTCGGATGAAATTGCACGAACTCCATGTCCTGCAACGGCAGCCCGGCGCGCAGCACCATGGCGTTGCCGTCTCCGGTACAGATGTGTGCGGATGTGCACGAGAAGTAGGTGCGGCCGTAGCCGCCGGTCGCCAGGATCGTCATGTTGGCGGTAAAGCGGTGGATCGAGCCGTCATCCATGTTCAAAGCGACCACGCCACGGCAGCGGCCGTCATCGCCCATGATCAGGTCGATGGCGAAATATTCAACATAAAATTCGGCCGCGTGCTTGAGCGCCTGGCCGTACATCGTGTGCAGCATGGCGTGACCGGTGCGGTCGGCGGCGGCGCAGGTGCGCTGCGCGGTGCCCTTGCCGTAATGCGTGGTCATGCCGCCGAACGGACGTTGATAGATCTTGCCGTCTTCCTCGCGACGTGAGAACGGCAGGCCCCAATGCTCGAGCTCGTATACGGCGGCCGGCGCGTTGCGGCACATGTATTCGATGGTGTCCTGGTCGCCGAGCCAGTCGGCGCCCTTCACCGTGTCGTACATGTGCCAGCGCCAATCGTCCTCGCCCATGTTACCGAGCGAAGCCGCGATGCCGCCTTGCGCGGCGACCGTGTGCGAGCGGGTCGGGAAGACTTTGGTGATGCAGGCGGTGCGCAAACCCGCTTCGGAGCAGCCGACCACGGCGCGCAGCCCGGAACCGCCGGCGCCGACCACGACGACGTCGTAGTGATGGTCCTCGATCGGATAGGCGCGGCCGTTGACGGCCGGCGCTTCGCTTGATTTTCCGGCCGTTGCCATGATGATCAGACTCCGAACGAGAGCTTGAGGATGGCGAAGCACGAGGCGAGCGCCACGACGACGACGTAGAAAGTATTGGCCATCAAACTCAGCAGCTTCCATTTATCGTCGTGCACGTAATCGAGAATGATCTCCTGCATACCGATCCACATGTGGTAGGCGGTGTTGATAACGAACAGCAGTATGACGATCGCGACCAGCGGCGAACCGAGGATCTGAGCGACAGCGGCATGGCTGCGGCCGACCAACGCGACGACGACAATCATGAATGCGATGGTCAGCGGAATGCCGGCGACGGACGTGACGCGCTGATGCCAGAAATGGCCGGTGCCGGAATGCGCGGCGCCGAGGCCGCGGACGCGGCGGAGCGGCGTGCGCATGCGGGGGGCGGCGGTCATCGCCAACCTCCCGTGGCGAGATAGCCGACCACCCAGATCACCACTGTGAGGCTGATCGAGCCGACGAGCGTCGCCAACGCCAGGACTTCGCGTTCCATCGGCTCGAAGCCGTGGATCGTGTCCCAGATGAGGTGGCGAATGCCGCCAAACATGTGGTGGAGAAAGGCCCACGTACAGCCGAGCAAGACGAGCTTCCCGATCAGCGTGCCCATGAACCACTCGACATTGGCGTAAGCGTTCGGGCCCGCCGCCGCCGAGACCAGCCACCAGGCGATGAGCAGCGTGCCGAAGTAGAGCGCTGCGCCCGTCATGCGATGCACGCCCGACATCATCATCGTCAGCATCGGCCGATAGATTTGCAGGTGCGGGGATAGCGGGCGCGCCCGGTGCCCCGCATCAAGGTTGGTCATTGATGGCCTCCAGCCGTCCGGTGGACAGGCGAAGCAGAAGAAGTTACTTTAAAGAATACGAAGCTTGGGCCCTAAGTTCGCTAGGCACAATCCGTTCTTTACGTAGCCTACCTTCGCGAAATAAGAAGGATAGCCCGTCCCCGATGCGCTTCGACTTCATAGACCTCAATCTTTTCCGTCACATCGTCGAGGCTGGCAGCATCACCCATGGCGCCGAGCGCTCCAACCTGGCGCTGGCGGCGGCCTCGACCCGGATCCGGAAGATGGAGTTGGCCTTTGGCGCCGAACTTCTGGTCCGCGGGCGCCAGGGGGTCACCCTGACCCAGGCCGGCCGCACTCTGCTCCAGCATGCCCGCAGCATTCTCGCGCAGAGCGAGCGGCTGCAGGAGGACCTCACCCCCTATGCCCGCGGTCTCGCCGGCCAGGTGAAGGTCCTATCGAATACCAATGCGCTCACCGAGTTCCTGCCCGAGACTCTGAGCTCGTTCCTGACCAGCTATCCCGACATCAGCGTCGACATTGAGGAGCGGTTGTCCGACGAGATCGTCGGCCTGATCGCGGAGGGCAGTGCCGACATCGGCATCGTCGCCGGCACGGTCGATTATGGCGGGCTGCACACCTTCCCGTTCCGCAGCGACCGCTTCGTGCTGGTGGTGCCGCGCGACCATGAGCTCGCTAGCCGCAAGAGCATCGGCTTCGCCGAGGTGCTCGACTACGACATGGTCGGGCTTGATCGCGCCAGCGCCATCCAGCGTTTCCTTGCCGACAAGGCGAGCCGCATCGGCCGACCGATCAGGCTGCGCGTGCAGTTACGCAGCTTCGACGCCATCTGCCGTCTCGTCGAATGTCACGTCGGCGTCGGAATCGTGCCGGAGACGACCGTGCATCGCACCGAGCGCAACATGGCGATCTCGTCGGTACGGCTGTCCGACTCCTGGGCGCTGCGCGAACTGACGATCTGCGTGCGTGACGAGACCGCGCTACCGCCTTATGCCCGGCAGCTGGTCGACCATCTGCGCGCGCGGGCGTAGCGGACCTACTTCGCCTGCGCCTTCCGCTTGGTCTCGAGATCCTCGAGTAGCTTCTTGGCGGCGTTGACGCCCTGGTCGGCCGCCTTGCGGTACCACATTGCGGCCTGCTCGAGGTCTTTTTCTACGCCGAGGCCGTTCTCGTAGGCGATGCCCAAATTGATCTCGGCGTTCGGCGCGTTGCCTTCCGCCGCCTTGCGGTACCAGACGAGGGCTTGGGCCTCGTCCCGCGGTACGCCCCAGCCGTTCGAGTAAAGGATGCCCATCACGTTCTGGGCGCCGAGCACGCCTTTGTCGGCAGCATCGCGGAACATGGTGGCGGCTTTCGAATAGTCCTGCGGTACACCCTGTCCGTATAGATAGAGCAGCGCGAGGCCCGCTTCCGCAAACGGAGAACCTTTATCCATCGCCTTCTGATACCAGGCCGCGGCGTCCTTGAAGCGATTGGCCTTGTGATAGGCGCGGGCAAGCTGGTACGCGAAGCGTATTGTGTCGGGATATTGCTTTGTCGCCTCTTCGCAGGCCGGTAGCGCGACCGCGGCGTTGAGCTCTTCGAAATTTACGCCCGGCGCCTTGCGCTGCGGATCGACGGAATTCGCGCCGTGGATGTCGCAATCGTTCGCCGGCGCATCGTCGGCATCTTTTTCCGCAAACGCATTGACCGCGCTCAGCAGAAGTGCGGCCGCTGTCAGCGCCATAATTGTCCGAGCCATCCCCAGCCTCACTTCGGCATCAGCACCCAATAGTCGAGATCGAGAATCACCGCCGCATCGTACTCTTCGCCCCTCTTGAACGGAAAGTCCGCGCACGGCCGGTCCTTGGTCGCGATCGTGCGCACACGCAGCGCGCCGACGTCATTACGGCCCGGAATATCGGCGGTCGCCAGCACCTCCGACCAGGCGAACACCGTCAACCCGGCGAACAGCGGCGCCACGTGCCGCCCGCCATTGATGGCCGCGACGTGAAAGGCATTGGCAAGGCCGTTGAACGACAGCGCGCGCGCCAGTGAAATGGCATACCCGCCATAGATCAACCGTTTGCCGAAGCGGCCCTTGCTCTCGTTGAAATGATCGAAATGGATGCGCGCCGTATTCTGGTAGAGCCGCGTCGCAATCATGTGCTCGGCATCTTCCACCGTAATGCCCGCGACGTGGTCAATCTTCTCGCCCACCTTGTAGTCGCTGAAACGGTACGGACTGCCGGCGAGCATGTTGTCGTAGGCGGCGGCATCGATCTTCGGACAAGCGCGGCCCAGCTGCGACGGATCGACCGCCTTCGTCAGGTCCGCCACCTTCTCGCCGGGGGCCGGCGCGTTCTCGTAGCGTTTACGCACCATCACCCAGCGCACGTAATCAAGCACGCAGTCGCTGGTTTCATCAAAGCCACGCGAGCGCACATAGACGATGCCGGTCTTGCGGTTGGCGTTCTCGCGCAGCCCGATCACCTCGGAGACGGCGCTGAGCGTCGCCCCTGGATAGACCGGCTTGAGAAAGCGACAATCGGCGTAACCCAAGTTTGCGACCGCATTGAGCGAGACGTCCGGCACCGTCTTGCCGAACACGACGTGGAACACCAGTAGGTCGTCGAGTGGCGCGTGGGCGTAACCGATCTTGCGCGCAAAGACGTCGGACGATTGCACTGCAAAACGCGAGCCGAAAATACCTTGATACACCGCGACATCACCCACCGTGACGGTGCGCGGCGTGGCGTGCTGGATGGTCTGACCGAGCCGAAAGTCTTCGAAGAAATTGCCCGGATTGGTCTTGGTGGTTTCGGTGTTACTCAAGACAAGCTCCTTCGTCCGCGTCCGGCTTCGCCATTCTCACAAAACCGTGAGGTGAACGCCAGCTTTCGCCAACGGGAAACTGATGAGGACATGTGCGAATGCCGTGATAGCGCTCAAGATGCAAGTGCAATTCCTCTGGAGGAAACTCATGAACACGCGCATCCTGCTTGCTACGCTGATCGCTGCCGGCCTGACCGTTGCTCCGCTGGCGCCTGCCGCACTCGCCGACGACATGAAGAAAGACACCATGTCGAAGGACAGCATGAAGAAGGACGACGGAATGAAGAAGGACTCGATGATGTCCAAGGACAAGACGACCAAAGATTCGATGTCCAAGGACTCGATGAAGAAGGACGACATGAAGAAGTGAAACGGCTGCGGCCGGGCTTGCATCCGCGGGGCCGGCCGCCCCGTATCTCCGCCGAATGCCGCCATTGATGAGACTGCCGATGAGCACCGTGACGCTCGACACGCCGATCGCCGACCGGACCATCCACCCGGTGTGGGTGCGCGTCACCCACTGGATCAACGCCATCGCCATTCTGGTGATGATTGGGTCGGGCTGGCAGATCTACGACGCTTCGCCGCTGTTCGGCTTCATCTCGTTCCCGCCCAAGTTTGCGCTCGGTAGCTGGCTCGGCGGCGCGCTGCTTTGGCATTTCGCGGCGATGTGGGTGCTGGTGATCAACGGCATCGTCTATGTCACATTGGGCCTGGTCACCGGCCGATTCCGCCGCAAGCTCACACCACTCTCTCCATCGCAAGTGTTTGCCGATGCCAAGGCGGCGCTCACCCTCATGCTCTCGCACGATGACCTCTCGCACTACAACGCCGTGCAGAAGCTGCTCTACACCGGCATCATCCTCACCGGCATCGTCATCGTGCTGTCCGGGCTGTCGATCTGGAAGCCGGTGCAGTTCCAGGAACTGGCGATTTTGTTCGGCGGTTACGACACCGCGCGCTACGTGCACTTCTTCTGCATGGCGGCCATCGTCGGCTTTCTCATTGTACACTTGACGCTGGCGCTGATCGTGCCGAAGAGCCTTCGCGCCATGATCGTGGGGAAATAACGATGCGCCAACGCAAGATCATCCCCGGCGTCGATCCCGGCCTGCTCGTCAAAGACGCGGCTAAGCTGATGCCCGATCCGATGCGCCGTCAGTTCCTGCGGGGCGCGGCAAGCCTCGGCGCGCTCGCTTTCCTCACCGGCTGCGACATCGTCGACGGTGATACCTCGGAAAATGTGCTGCGGAAGATCTCGGCGTTCAACGACGGCGCGCAAGCGCTGCTATTCAGCCGCACCAAGCTCGCGCCGACCTTCAAGGAAAGCGACATCACCCGACCGTTCCCGTTCAATGCCTACTATGACGAGGACGAAGCACCTGCGGTCGAGGCCGAAAGCTACAAGCTCGAGATCACGGGCCTCGTCGACAACAAGAAGCCGTGGACGCTCGGCGAGCTGCATGCGCTGCCCGAGGTATCGCAGATCACCCGCCATGTCTGCGTCGAGGGCTGGAGCGCCATCGGCTCGTGGCAAGGCGCGCGGCTGTCAGACTTCCTGCAGTACATCGGCGCCGACACCAAGGCGAAATATGTCTGGTTCAAGTGCGCCGAGGGCTACACCAACACCATCGACATGCCGACCGCGCTGCATCCGCAGACGCAGATGACCTTCAAGTTCGACAATAAGATCCTGCCGCGTGCCTACGGCTTCCCGATGAAGATCCGCATCCCGACCAAGCTCGGCTTCAAGAACCCGAAATACGTGGTGGCCATGGAGGTCACAAACGTGGACAAAGGCGGCTACTGGGAGAACCAGGGCTACAACTGGTTCAGCGGGCTCTAGCCGTCCGAACAACGCCGCCCGCCTTGCCATTCCTCGCGCGGCCCATTAGCAATCCGCGCGAGTTCAATGTGTGAGGCTATATGGCAACCCACAATCTCCTTCTTCTCCCTGGCGACGGTATTGGCCCCGAAGTGATGGCGCAGGCCAAGCGCATCATCGACTTCTTCAACAGGAAGGGCCCCGACAAGTTCACGACGGAGGAGGCGCTGGTTGGTGGCTGCTGCTACGACAAGCACGGCGTTGCCATCACCGACGCCACGATGGAAAAAGCGAAGACCGCCGATGCCGTGATCTTCGGCGCCGTCGGCGGGCCGAAATGGGACAAGGTCGGCTATGACGTGCGGCCGGAGGCCGGTCTGTTGCGGTTGCGCAAGGACCTCGACCTCTACGCCAATGTGCGCCCGGCCATCGTCTATCCGGCGCTTGCCGACTCGTCTTCGCTCAAGCGCGAGGTGGTCGAAGGCCTCGACATCATCATCCTGCGCGAACTGACCGGCGGCGTTTATTTCGGCGAGCCCAAGACCATCACCGATCTCGGCAACGGCCAGAAGCGCGCCATCGACACCCAGGTCTACGACACCTATGAGATCGAACGCATCGATCGCGTCGCCTTCGAGTTGGCGCGCAAGCGCCGCAACAAAGTGACGTCGATGGAAAAGCGCAACGTCATGAAATCGGGCGTGTTGTGGAACGAGGTGACGACGGCGTTGCACGCGCGCGAATACAAGGACGTGCAGCTCGAGCACATGCTGGCGGACGCCGGAGGCATGCAACTGGTGCGCTGGCCCAAACAGTTCGACGTCATCGTCACCGACAACCTGTTCGGCGACATGCTCTCCGACATTGCCGCAACCCTGACAGGATCGCTCGGCATGCTGCCGTCGGCATCACTTGGCGAAGTCGATCCGAAGACTAAGAAGCGCAAGGCGCTCTATGAGCCGGTGCACGGCTCGGCGCCCGACATCGCCGGCAAGGGCGTCGCCAACCCGATCGCCATGATCGCATCGTTCGGCATGGCGTTGCGCTACTCGTTCAATCTCGGCAAGCAGGCTGACTGGATCGATCAGGCGATTGCGGCGACGCTGGCGCGCGGCCTGCGCACCGCCGACATCAAGTCGGAAGGCAGCAAGGTCGTCTCCACCGTCGAGATGGGTGACGCGATCCTCGAGGAACTGGAAAGGCTCGCTGCCTAAAAAATGAAAACGCGGCCCGAAGGCCGCGTTGCTTCAAGCGATGAGGCCGTCGCTCAGAACGGCACGAACGGGCTGTTCAAGCTCGGCAAATCCCACGAGTTGAACATGCGGCCACGGTCGCTGCTGTGGATCGTGCCGTTGAGCACGGCGTCGGCGCGCTGGTTAGGGTTCTGCACATAGTCGAGCGTGTTGCGCTCGCTCGGCAGCGGCTCGGTGCCCGGATCGAGGTAGGAGCGCTTCTGCACGATGATCTTGGTGCGCTTCTGGCCGTTCTCGTCGCGGGTGACGAAGACCGTCGAGTCGCGGTTCGAGTAGACGCGTTTCTGCTGTTGCGGCTGCTGCTGCGCGCTCGCGGGCCCGGCCGCAAGACCGGTCGCCAGGACGGCGCACGTGGCAGCAAAAGCAAATCGGGTCAACCGCATAAGGCCCTCGTTCTCAACACCATTTCGCAATGCACTCTATAGCGCTTTGGTTCGTGGCAACAGGGCCGGATCACACGCATTTGTATGTAGTGGCCAAAAGAGCATAGCGGCCAAAACAAAAGGCCCCGCTGTGCGGCGGGGCCTGATTTGCTGTGTTTTCCGGCGATTTCAGCCACCGTAATTTGCCTTGAGATACTCGGCAATGGCTTTGGCGTCGGCGTCGTCGATGGGGGCGCCATAGGCCTTGATCATCTTCGTGACTTCGCCGTCCCAGCCCGCCGCGTTGAGGAACGGCGAATTCATCGGGATGTAGGCGAGCGTGTGACAGGCCTGGCAATTGCCCTCGACCTTGTCGAGGCCGGCGCCTTGCTTGAGCTTGATGGTCTGCTCGGCGGCCGCCACAAGCGGAAGCGCGAGCAGTGCGGCGGCGGAGATCAGTGCAAATGTCCGCATGGTCGTCTCCCGTTAGGCGTTGAGCGTCAGGTTCTGGATGACGTTGTTGTGGTAGCCGGCCGGGTTGAAGATCAACGCAGCCGTCTGGCTCTGCCCGATCGTGTTGGTGGCATTTACCATCACCGAGTTCTTGCCCTTCTTCGCCGTAATGTCGAAGCTCCATGGACGGAAGGCAAAGCGCCCGAGATCCTGGCCAAGCGTTGCGGTGCCCCAGGTCTTGCCGCCATCGGTCGACACCTGCACGGTGCGGATGCCGTAGCCGCCGTCCCATGCCATGCCGCTCACTGTCACTTTGCCGGCGTTCACCTTGGCGCCTTCGCGATGGCTAGTGACCAGTGAATTGACGACCATTTCGGTGATCGGTGTCGAGGTCGCGTCTTCCTGCGTGATGAAGCGGTCGCGCACCGGGAACTTGCCGACGGGGATGCGGTAAGCGGGCTTCATCCAGAAGCCGCCCTGCGGCTGCGTCAGCGCATTGATGATGACGACGTGCTTCATCCAGTAGGTGCCGGTCCATCCGGGCACGATGATGCGCGCCGGGAAGCCGTTGAAGTGCGGCAGCGGCGCCCCATTCATCTCGTAGGCGACGATGGTATTCTCATCCATCGCCTTCCAGAGCGGGATGCTCTTGATGAAGTCGGGCGTCTTATCGACCGCCGGTCCGTCGGCACCGTTGAAGGCGACTTCGATCGTCTCCTTCTTCACACCGGCCTTGTCGAGAATGTCTTTGAGCCGCGCGCCTTTCCAGCGTGCGCAGCCCATCGCACCGTAGCCCCATTCCACGCCGGCGACATGCGGATTGGACAACCCGCGGCGGTTGCCGGAGCATTGATTGACGGCGACGACTTCGATCGCCGGCATTTTCTTGAGGTCGTCGAGCGTGAGTTCGAACGGGCTGCCGGCGCCGTCGCCGCCGATCGCGATCTTGTAGCTCTCGGCCTTCACGTCCGGAATGTCCGAGAGGTGATAGCGCACGAAGAACTGATCGTTCGGTGTGATCGGCGTGCGGAGATATTCGAGCGGCGACTCGTAGTTCGGCGGCCGGTCGGCGAGTTGAATGAGTGGCTTCTTGCCGGGCAGGGTGCCCATCTGCACGTAGCTCGCGATGCCGGCCGGTACGCCCGGCGTGGTGCCGACCTCGGCGGCTTCCACGAATTTTGTCAGCCCCGACATTGCAAGCGCTGTGCTCGCGCCCGCCGTGCCAAGCAAATGGCGACGTGAGATCATCGTTCTCTCCCTCGAGAATTTTTTCGCCAAGCCGCGGCCATCGCTGCGGCTCAGATATTCTTATTTGAATATGATCCGCTGAATTGGCGGCGTGGTCAATCGAATTGCATCGGCCGCCGTCACGCAGTGCGGCATGACGATCTCATTGCATGAGATTTTGCCTGGAACGACGTCAGCGGCCGATGCGACTCGGCTCAGGGCGCGTGGTGAGGGCCTGCCACAGCAGCTGGTATTTCGGCGTCGGCGCCAGGATCGGATCGCGCTGGCCGCAGAAGCTGCGATGCAATTCGGCTTCAGCAAACAATGCGCCGACCTTCGGCTCGCTACCCGCCGCGAGCAGCGTTAGCCGGTCGAGCGCGCAAGCGAGCATGGATTGCGTGATGAACTCGCTCCCACCTTGACAGAACCAGCCGGAGATCTGCAGCCGTGGATCGTCGTAGGCGCGAACGAAGCCAAGGCAATGCCGCGGCGTACCTTTCGTTGTCTCGAACGGAACGATCGCGAGTGGCCCGAACTTGCTGTCGAGCGTTTGCTTGCCGGCGGTTTGCACCGGGCCGAGCCCCGCCGCCGCTGCGGCGATCTCTGCTGCGGGATTGGCAAAGTGTCGGGTCTCGTTGCCGGGACGGTAGATCTCGACCTGAAGATAAGGTGCGACGTTGTCGTCGTCGCCGAGCGTCAGAATGTCCTTGCGTCCGCCGCCAATGCGGTTGTGTAGGATGGTGTAGTGCGATGCTGCGCCGGCCGCCTCGGGTATGGTGAGAGCGAAGGCCGGGAACGGCCGCTCGACTTCGATCCAAGGCGGTCGATCAACCGGAGCGATGGGAATTATCGCCTGCGGTGATTGGAAGATGTGTGCCGCGCCTATGGACAGAACCGTAATTCCACCCAGATATGCGAGTACGCGCACCAGGGTGGTGTGCAGATGATCGCGCCAGGAATACAGGGCCGGATGCATGGCCTTGTCGCCTCTTTCAGCCTCCCGTTGTCTTGGGCGCTGTTCTCGCTTAGAAGCGCTGCCATTCCGGTAATACCGCCGCGTTTCGGGCCGGATAAATCCTTGGAGAGTTAACGATGGGTTTCAAAGTCGCCGTCGTGGGAGCCACCGGCAATGTCGGGCGCGAGATGCTCGACATTCTGGCCGAGCGCGAATTCCCCGCCGACGAGGTCGTGGCGATCGCCTCGCGTCGCAGCCAGGGCACCGAGTGCTCGTTCGGCGACAAGACGCTGAAGGTGAAGGCGCTCGACCACTACGACTTTTCCGACGTCGACATCTGTCTCATGTCGGCGGGCGGCAGCGTGTCGAAGGAATGGTCGCCGAAGATCGCGGCGCAGGGCGCCGTGGTGATCGACAACTCCAGCGCCTGGCGCATGGACCCGGACGTGCCGCTGGTCGTGCCGGAAGTAAATGCCGACGCGGCCGCCGGCTTCACCAAGAAAAACATCATCGCCAATCCGAATTGCTCGACCGCGCAGCTCGTCGTCGCGCTCAAGCCGCTGCATGACGCGGCCAAGATCAAGCGCGTCGTCGTCGCCACCTATCAGTCAGTGTCGGGCGCCGGCAAGGATGCGATGGACGAACTGTTCGCGCAGACCAAGGCGGTGTTTACCGTCGACGAGATCGAGGCGAAGAAGTTTCCAAAGCGCATTGCCTTCAACGTGATCCCGCACATCGATGTCTTCATGGATGACGGCTACACCAAGGAAGAATGGAAGATGGTGGTCGAGACCAAGAAGATCCTCGACCCCAAGATCAAGCTCACCGCGACCTGCGTGCGCGTCCCGGTGTTCGTCGGCCACTCGGAGGCCGTCGACATCGAGTTCGAAAATCCGATCTCGGCAGATGAGGCGCGGGAAATCTTGCGCAAGGCGCCGGGCTGCCTTGTCATCGACAAGCGCGAGCCGGGCGGTTACGTCACGCCCTACGAGTCGGTCGGCGAGGACGCGACCTATATCAGTCGCATCCGTGACGATGCGACCGTCGAGAACGGCCTGCAGATGTGGGTGGTCTCCGATAATCTGCGCAAGGGCGCGGCGCTGAACGCGGTGCAGATCGCCGAAGTTCTTATCAGCCGCAAGCTGATTACGGCGAAGAAGAAGGCGGCCTAGAACCGCGGCTGCGCGAACATGCGCGCGTGCTCGTCCGCCGCGACGGGGACGAAACCCCGCTTGTCGGCGTCCCACACCGAGAGCTTTCCGGTCGCGACGCCGAAATAGGCGCCGTGCAGCGCGAGCTTGCCGCGTTCGACGAGAATCTTCACGCACGGGAACGTCATCAGATTCGACAGCGTCTGCACGACGGAGGCCTGCTCGAGCCGGGCGAGATAGTCATCGAGCGGCATCGGCCCGCGCGGTCCGACCGCTTTCACTGCCGGCTCGACCAGCGCCATCCAGTGGCCGATGAAATCGCCAGGCGACAGCGGCTTCGCCTCTTCGGCGAAGGCGCGAATGCCGCCGCATTGAGCGTGGCCGAGCACCACAATGTGCTTCACCTTCAACGCCTGCACGGCGAACTCGAGCGCCGCCGACATTGCGCGTTGCGCATCGTCGGGCGTGTAGGGCGGCACGAGATTGGCGATATTGCGGGCGACGAACAGCTCACCCGGGCCGGCGTCAAAAATCACCTCCGGCGATACACGTGAGTCGCAGCAGCCGATCACCATGACCTGCGGCGACTGGCCGCCTTCGGACAGCGAGCGATAGCGGTCCTGCTCGTGGCGCAGGCGGCTCACCAGAAAGGCGCGATAGCCGTCGATCAGATGCGGCGGGAAATTCATTGTCGGCCCCTGACTATGACGCCCTTCCTTTCACACCGGAGGAAGCGAAGCAAGATTCACGCCCAGATCGCCATTGGTAGACCGTAGGCGTCGCGCGGCGGCGGGTTAGGGAAGGGCTGGGCGTGGCCCGCGTGGATGCGCCGCGCGATCACCGCGCAAGCGAGCGCGTCGAGCAGGTCGTCGGCCGCCGCGCCTCTCGGCGGCGGCCCATCGATTAAGACAACGGGAAGGCCCGCCACGCGCAGCAATTGCCGGCGCAGATCGAGCCCGGGCGCATACGGCTTGCTCTTCACCTTCTTCGGCTCACTGAGTGGCCGCTCGCCGTTGAGGCGCCAGAAGGCAAGCTCCGGGTGAACTTCGAAAGTGCGGTCCGCCAGCGCACGGTCGCCGCGCAGCGCCGCGTCGACCTCGCGGATCTTGGGCACGATATTGAACAGCTGCTTTGAGATCTTGCGCGGCGGCTTCGAGGTCGCGAGCGCGGCGCGGCAGGCGCCGGCATAGTCGGTTACCGCAATGGCCGTGCGCGACGGCACCGAGAACACCGAGGATTGGCGCGCTCCGAGCAGCGGCCGCACGGCGTTTTCGGCGGCACGCCCGCCGTGGCCTGTGCGCTCCGGCAGCCCGATCGGAATGTCGACCGCGATGATTGCCGGGCGCTGCGGCGCGGCCACGGCATCGGTAAACCGCGCAAACACGGCAACCTCGCCGCCATCGCCCGCCGGGTGAACGAAGACGGCGATCCAGCCGCCGCTGCAGCCGTCGATCCCGGCAAGCCAAGAGCCATTCATTAACGTAAAGTCCCTATACGCGGAGCGTCAGGATACCCGCCGGGAAGCCGATGGAACCCGAAAAAGCCCGATATTCATTGCCTGTTCAGGTGCAATCGACGATGTGTATCTGAGCAGAATCGGGTCCCATGCTTTCGCCCAACAAGCCGACAATTGCACCCCAAGCGGCGCCCGGCGTTCGAGCCGCCGGCTTCTCCGGCGCGCATATCGCCGTGATGGCTATCGCCTTCACGATACTGATGTCAGTTCCGATTTGGACGCATCCGCTACCGCCGCTATCCGACTACATCAATCACCTTGCGCGCATGAAGGCGATTGCGACGCTGTCGGACGATCCGCAGCTTGCGACGTTCTATGACATCCATTGGCAGGTCATTCCCAACCTGACCATGGACCTGATCGTGCCGCTACTCGCGCACGTCCTGAAGATCTACCTAGCCGGTCAGGTTTTTGTGGTTGCGATGTTTGCGCTCATCGTGTCGGGCACGCTCGCGCTCAACCGCGCGCTGATCGGCCGCTGGTCAGCGATGCCGCTGCTCGTGATCCCGCTGCTCTACAATTACGTCTTCCTCGTCGGCCTGATGAACTACATCTTCGGCCTCGGCGTTGCGCTCTGGGCGCTCGCCGGCTGGGTTGCGGTGCGGGAACGCATCTGGCCGCTGCGGATCATCTTGTCGACCGCCAGCGTCGTCGTCTTGTTCTTCTGTCATCTCTCCGCGCTCGGCGTCTACGGCGTCGGCGTCTTGTCGTTCGAAATCCTGCGGCTGTGGGAGCGGCGCGCCGAGCCGTGGCCGGGCCGCATCGTCGATTTCGTCGCTAGCGGCATGCCGTTCCTTGCCGCCGCGCCGCTGCTCTATCTCAGTCCGACCATGGATCTCGTCGGCAAGGTCTGGTGGGACCAGCGCGGCAAACTCGACGGCCTGATGTACGTCGTTGCGGATTATTCCGACCTTGTCGCCTTTGCCGTGATTGCGCTGGTCGCCGGCGGCATTACCTGGGCGGTGCGCCACCGCGTACTACGCTTTCATCCGCTGGTGTTCGTGCTGATGGTGGTCGGCACCGCCGTCTACTTCGCGCTGCCGCGCATCATGTTCGACACTTATATGACCGACCAGCGCGTGCCGCTCGGCATCGCCTTCATGCTGCTTGCTTGTGGCGATCTCGAGCTACGCCGACGCCTGGTGCGTCGCGCCTTCGTCGCCGTCCTCATCGTGCTGGTGTCGATGCGGCTGATGGAGATCGACTACAACTGGTCGCAACTGTCGGATTCGACCAGCCAGTTCCGCTCCTCGGTCAAGCGCATCGCGCCGGGCTCAAAGGTGTTCGTCGCCTATGCCGACCGCACCTTTGGCGAGGACGTGCGTGACCTCGGCCTGGTCCACGCCGCCTGCATCGCCATGATCGAGCGATCGGCCCTGGTGACGACCGCCTTCACCGTCTCCGGCAAGCAGGTCATGCATGTGAAGCCGGAATTCGACGACTACGTCGACCGCTTCGACGGCACGCCGCCGTCGATTGCACAGCTCCTGCTCGCCACCAGCCGTCCCGTTGCCGGCACGCCGGCGTTCTGGATGAACTGGACCAAGTTCGATTATCTGTACATCCTCTTTACCGAGGACGAGGCGCCCAATCCCGATCCGTCGCGGCTCAAGCTGATCGCCGATGGCGATCGCTTCCAGCTCTACAAGATCGTGCGTCCGGAATTCGCACGCGCGACACCACCTTGAACTCGACCGGCCGGCCGATAGAGTCGCCGGCATGACCATCCGACCGCGTCGCAGCGTCCTCTATATGCCGGGCTCGAACGCCCGCGCGCTGGAAAAGGCCAAGACGCTTCCCGTCGACGGCATCATCATCGATCTCGAAGATTCCGTTGCGCCCGACGCCAAGGAGGCGGCGCGCCAGCAGGTGGTCGATGCCGTCAAGGCCGGAGGCTTCGGCGCGCGCGAGGTCTCCATTCGCGTCAACGGTGTCGATACGCCATGGCACGCCGATGACCTGGCCGCCGCCGCGCATGCCGCGCCCGACGCCATCGTCGTGCCCAAGGTGTCGAGCCCTGATACGCTCGAGCTGATCGGCCGCCGCCTGCTCGACATGGGCACCGATCACAAGACGCGCGTCTGGGCGATGATCGAGACGCCGCTCGCCGTCTTCAACATCCTGTCGATCACCGCCGAGGCA
>Ga0187780_10000275_pt1 | contig 39004 bp, 38 predicted proteins | sample 1015_Q2_SP10_20__FD_132429 | JGI IMG/M metagenome (GOLD analysis project Ga0187780, IMG submission 132429) | Tropical peat soil microbial communities from peatlands in Department of Meta, Colombia - 1015_Q2_SP10_20_MG | ecosystem: Environmental > Terrestrial > Soil > Wetlands > Peat | place...
CGACCGTCCCGAGGCCGACGTCCGCGAGCTTCGTGGGCGGAACCTGGCTCGAGGCGACGAGCCGCACCCAGCGGCCGGAGGGGTGCCTGACGCAGCGCCACGCCTGCTGGACGTACTCGACGGTCGGGTCGGTCACCTGCGACCAGTACACCTTGTTGCCCGCAAGCTGGAACGTCTTCTGCCTGCCGACGGCGCAGCTCGCGGTGCGCAGCGGCGTCGCGTCGAACTTCACCTGCCAGCCGGAGCGGTTCGTGAACCAGACGCGCAGCTCGCCCGGCACGTACTGCCAGCGCGCGTAGTGCCAGCCGGTGAGCATCCGTGCCGGCGCGTATGCCTCGAGCCCCGCGCGCGCGGCGATCTGGTGCTCGACGGCGGCCGGTACGGGGTGGGACGCGCCGGCGAGCGCGGCGGCCGAGAGGAGGGTGAGCAGGCGCATCGGGCCGACGGTAGCCGGCGGAGATGAGGAGCGAGTTCGCAATTGGTGAAGGCGCGGTGTGGCGTACGCTCGCGCGGGTGGAGCGGGGAGCAGGCATCGGGACGCGAGCGACCGTCGGCGGCCTCGGCGTCGGCTTCACCGTCGGCTGGAACATCACCGCTCTCGGCGCGATCGCGACCCGGCTCTCGCACGCGTACGGCGTCGGGCTGGCGACGGTCGGGCTCTTCACGACCGCCCAGTTCGTCGTGCACATGTCGATGCAGATCCCCGGCGGCCGGATCGCCGACCGCTTCGGCGCGCGGCGCACCGCGCTCGCCGGGCTCGGCGTGATCGCCGCCGGCAACGCGCTCTCGCTGATCGCCCAGCAGCCGGTGTACGCCTTTTTCGGGCGCGCGGTCGTCGGTCTCGGCACCGGCCTCGCCTTCGTCTCGGGCAGCGACTACGTGCGCTCCCGCGGCGGCTCGGCATTCCTGCAAGGCGTCTACGGCAGCGCGTCGGTGCTCGCCCCGGGCATCGCGCTCGCGCTCGTGCCCGGCTTCGCGAACTGGACGGGCTTCCGCGCTCCCTACCTGAGCGCGGTCGTCGTCGCCGCGATCAGCACGGTCGCGCTCGCACTTGCGCCGCCCGGGCCCCGTACCGCCCGCCACAGGGGCGAGCGGCTCGACTCCGGCCTGATGCGCGACACGAAGCTCTACCGGTTCGCGGCCATCCACGCGCTGTCCTTCGGCTTCAGCGTCGTCGTCGGCAACTGGGTGGAGACGCTGCTCGAGCATCACGGGCACTCGAAAGCCGTCGCCGCGGCAGCGGGATCGCTGACCCTGCTGCTCGGCTTCTTCACGCGCATCTGGGGTGGCTCGCTGCTCCGGCGCCCGGACGCGTCGCGCTGGGTCGCAGTGAGCCTCGTGCTCGGCGGCGCGGGAGCGGTCGCGCTCGCAGCGCCCCTGCCCGCAGCGGGGCTGTTCGCCGCGGCGGCCGTCGTCGGGCTCGCGGCCGGCGTGCCGTTCGCGATGGCGTTCTCCGGCGCGGCCGCCGCCCGGCCGGAGGCGCCGGGAGCGGCCGTCGGCTACATCAACGCGTGGGCGGCGCTCGTGATCGTGGCCGGCACGCCGCTCGTCGGTCTCACCTTCTCGCTCCCGGGAGACGGGCGCATCGGCTTCGTCGCCGCCGGCGTGCTCGCGGCACTCGCCGCGTTCGCGACGCCGCGCTAAGCTCGCCTCCTTCCGACGAAGGAGGCTCCATGCTCAGCTTCGGCGTCACGGTCCTGCCCGATCCGCCCTACGCGCGCTTTCTCGAGCTGATCAAGCTCGCAGAGCAGCATGGGTTCGGGTATGCGTGGACGTACGACTCTCACGTGCTCTGGCAGGAGTCGGTCCCGCTGCTGGCCGTGGCCGCGCGGGAGACGTCGAGGATCAAGATGGGCCACTTCGTCACCAACCCTGGCACGCGCGACCCGACGGTGCTCGCGAGCGCGTACGCGACGCTGCACGACCTGTCGGACGGGCGCATGGTGATGGGCATCGGCCGCGGCGACTCGGCGCGACGCTACATCGGCCAGCAGCCGGTGCGCGTGGTCGAGTTCGAGCGCCGGATCGCGATGATCCGCGAGCTGATGAACGGCCGCGAGGTGCACTGGAACGGCAAGGACCTGCAGCTGAAGTGGGTGCGTCCCGAGCTGCCGCAGATTCCGATGTGGGTCGCGGGCTACGGGCCGAAGGCGCTCGCGGTCGCGGGTCGCGTCGGTGACGGCGTGATCATCCAGCTCGCCGACCCGGAGATCATCAGCTGGATCATGGACACCGCGCGGAAGGCCGCGGCCGAGGCGGGGCGCGATCCCTCCCAGCTGCGGTGCATCGTCGGCGCGCCGAGCCACGTCTCGGCCGATCTCGCCGACGCGCGCGAGCAGGTGCGCTGGTTCCCTGCGATGGTCTCGAATCACGTGATGGATCTGATCGAGCGCTATGGCGCCGACGGCAGCTCGGTGCCGAAGGCGCTCACCGACTTCGTGCAGGCGCGGAAGTTCTACGACTACAACGAGCACTCTCGCGTCGGCGCGAAGCACGGCGAGTTCGTCACCGACGAGATCTGCGACCGCTTCTGCGTCATCGGCGACACCGGGCAGATCAAGACCAAGCTGAAGGAGCTCGAGGCAGTCGGGGTCGACCAGTTCAACATCTATCTGATGACGCACGGCCAGGAGGAGACGTTGCGGGTGTACGGCGACGACATCATCCCGGAGCTCGCGGGGGTAGCGGCGTAGTCGAGCTGCGGACGCTCCTCGAGATGCGGCAGGCGCTGCCGCTGTCGTTCTCCTCCGACGGAGGCCGGCTGCTCGTCGCGTCGACCGCTCCGGGCACGCAGCAGCTCTTCGCCGCCCCCGTGGAGGGCGGCGAGATGGAGCAGCTGACCGCCCACGCCGAGCCGGTGAGCGGCCTGTTCCTGCCGGACGGGCGCCTGCTCGTCGAGATCGACGAGGGCGGAAACGAGCGTTCCCAGCTGTACGCCGACGGCGAGCCGCTCGTCGTCGACCGGCGCTACATCCACGGGTCGCCGCACGCCGCGGGCCGCTTCCTCGCGTACTCGACGAACAGGCGCAACGGCGTCGACTTCGACGTCGTCGTCCGCGACCTTGCGAGCGGGGAGGAGCGCACGTTCGAGATCGGCGGCCTGACCGCGGTTGCGGCGATGTCGGCGGACGGGATGCGCGTCGTGGCGGAGCGGCTCGGTGAGCGAAGCGGCGACTCTGACCTCTTCCTCGTCGACGTCATGAGCGGCGCGATCGAGCACCTGACGCCGCACGACGAGCAGGCCGAGTACCTCACGCCCGTGTTCGTCGGCGATACGCTCGTGTGGGCGACGAACGAGGGCAGGGACACGCTCGCGGTGGGGCCGATCGAGTCGCGATGGGATCTGCGCTGCGCTGCCGACCCTGCCGGCCGCTCGCTGCTCGTGCTCGCGAACGAGGACGGCTACTCGCGGCTGACGCTCCACGCCCCGCAGACGTTCGAGCAGCGCATCGAGGTGCCGCTGCCGGGTCGCGGCGTGGTCGAGTCGCCGGTCTTCTCCCATGACGGCTCGCTCCTCGCGTTCGGGTTCTCGTCGCCGACGGAGCCGTTCGACGTGTACGTGCACGAGCTCGACTCCGGGCACACGCGCCGGTTGACGACGAGCCCGTGCGGGGTGGAGCCGTCCCAGCTCGTCGAGCCGTCGCTGCACCGCTTCGCGAGCTTCGACGGCGAGTCGGTGCCGGTGTTCCTGTTCACACCGCCGGGCGAGGGGCCGTTCCCGGTCGTCGTGATGGTGCACGGCGGGCCGGAGGCGCAGTGGCAGCCGCTGTGGCACGTGAACTACGCGCCGTTGACGCAGCATCTCGTCTCGCGCGGCTATGCGGTGGCGGTGCCGAACGTGCGCGGCTCGACCGGGTACGGGAAGCGATACGAGCACCTCGACGACGTGCGGCTGAGGCTCGACTCGGTGCGCGACCTGGCTGCGCTGCACGCGTGGCTCGACGCACGGCCCGACATCGATGCGGCGCGCGCGGTGCTGTACGGCCGCTCCTACGGCGGCTACATGGTGCTGGCGGGGCTCGCGTTCCAGCCGGAGCGGTGGGCTGCGGGGCTCGAGTCGGTCGGCATCTCCAGCTTCGTCACGTTCCTCGAGAACACGTCGCCGTACCGGCGAGCGGCGCGGGAGCGCGAGTACGGGTCGCTCGAGCACGACCGGGAGTTCCTGACGGAAGCGTCGCCGATCACCCACGTCGATGCGATTCGCGCGCCGCTCTTCATCCAGCACGGGGCGAACGACCCGCGCGTGCCGCTGTCGGAGTCGGAGGAGATCGCGCGCGTGCTCCGCGCGAAGGGGATCCGGTGCGAGCTCGTCGTCTATCCGGACGAGGGGCACATGATCCAGAAGCTCTCGAACCGGATCGACGCGTTCACGCGGATGGCCGCGTTCCTCGACGATGTCCTGGGCTGACCCGGCCCCCGGGTACGATGGGGCCGCTGGGCGCCTTGGCCGAGTGGTTAGGCACAGGTCTGCAAAACCTGGTACACCGGTTCGACTCCGGTAGGCGCCTCTCGGTCTCGCCGCCGCCGGTGCGTCGGCTTCGCGGCGGGCCTCCGTCCGGCCGCGGGGCTACCTTCGATGGACGTTCGCTTCCGCTCCTGTGCCCGATCCCGGTCCCGGTGTGCATCGGCGTGCGCACCTCGTCAGCTATGCCTATTCGGTGCCGGCGGTGAACCAGCTCACCGGCTTGACGCTGCGCGGCTGGCATTTCCGCTGCGTCGTCTTCGTCGATGGTCAGCGCAGCTGTGAGCTCGTGGTCGATCTCACGAGCGGCGTGCCTGTCACAAAGGTGAATACGTCGCTCTCCGCCGGCCCCTTCTGATGCCTTCCGGGCGGGCGAGGCAGGACCGCGGACGCAAGGCGCTTGCACGCGTGAGGCGGAACAGGGCACGGTACGGCGCCCACCCCTGGCTCTGGGCGTTGCCGTTTCCCCTGTTGACGACCGCCGTGGCGCTGATCGTCAACGCGATCATGGCCGTGCCCGTCAAGACCGGCCTGATCGAGGCTGCGGCTGTTGCGCCCTTCGTGTGGCTGATCTTCCGCTGGTACATGCCGTGGATCGCACGAAGGACGGAGACTCGGCTGCAACGGCGCTACGGGCGCTGACCTCCACCGCTCTTATCGAAAGTCACGCATTCAAGTGATGGCCGCGGGGCGTTGGCCCGGGCATGATCGGTGACAATCGGAGGGGGAACGAGCATGGCTGGTGAGTCACGCCATGCGGCCTGGCAGAAGGAACGAAGCTTTGCGGTGAAACTGCTCCCGGAGCAGGGACCACCGGCGGATCTCGCCAGTGGCATTCCGGAGTTTCTCGACGCCGTCGATTTCGCTTTCGATTGGCTCAACCGCGAAGATCCCTCGCGCAAGGGGACGCCGAGCCTCGCCATCTTCGAGACGGGGGGCGGCGACATCGAGGCGGTCTGGTCCTACCCGCCCGTGCCCCCCGAGGGTCCGGCGCTCGTCGAGCTGTTCGGATTCAACCCGGTGACGTGGAAGTCCGGTGTGCAGGAATACTCCGCCGTCGAGCCGCGGCGCCCGAGCCCGGCCTTCGCCGCCTCCGCCTCCGCCGTCGCCGTCCCGTTGCTGTCGGCGCCGAGCGTCGCCGCGGCAGCCGTTTCAGTGGCCGACGAGGAGGACGAGGACGACGAGCTCGCTCCCGTGAGCGAGGCCGTTCACGACGTCCCGGTCGTCGAGCACGCGGAGCCGGCGAGGGTCGTCCCCGCTCGTGAATGGATCGGCGTGCCCCAAGAGGTCCTCGCTGTCGACGACGCCGAACCGGTCGTCGAGCCCACCCTGGCCGCCAGAGTCGCCTTCGCCCGCAGGTGGGTCGGCGCGACGTCGCGCACGGCCTGGGCCGATCGCGTCGCCCGTGGGTGCCTCTTCGTCGCGGTCGCCGCGCTCTGGCTCTCGCTCGGCCTCGCCGATCCGGTCTTCCTCGCGCTCTTGCTCGTCGCGCTCCCGACGCTCTGGTGGCGCCTGCAACGCGGCGGAGCGGAACTCGCCGACGCCGACAGCGAGGACTGGCTCTAGCAGGTCTCGGCCGCCTGTGGACTTTCGTCACCAAAGGTCGTAACGTCCCGCACATGCTCGAGCGGCCCGGCGAGGCGGGCGGACACCCGCCGTGGTGGTGGCTGCACGTCGTGCAGCCGTTCTTCCGTGTGCTCTGGCGCCGGCTGCTGCGGCCGCTGCTGCTTCTGCTCTGGTGGCCGCTGCCCCGCCGCTTCAGGCGCTGGCTGGGCGGCCGGTTCGAGGGCGTCACGCGCGACGAGGCCTGGGGGTACGGCGTCTGGTCGCTCATCGCCCTCACGATCGCCGTTCCCGAGCTCACCGCCGCGGTCGACAACACGGCTCCGTGGCCGACGATCTCCGGAACGGTGGGGGAGCTCGAGTGGGTGTGGAGCCCGACCGCGCTCATCGTCGTCGCAGTCATCGTCTTCGTCGCCGGCCATGCGGTGGCGAGCCCGCTGCTCGCGCCGAGCACGGTCGGCGTCCACGGCCGGCGCGGACGCACGAATGGAGGCCGCTTCACCACGCGGCCGGACCGTTCCTCCGCGGTCGTCTCGCCGTACTGGTACTTCCCGATCGCGCTCGCCGTCGTGATCGTCGGCAGCGTCCTCGCCGCCGAACGGGCACGGGGGAAATGGGACCTTGCCTACGTCCTCTATCCGCTGATCGCGTTCTGGGGTCTGATCGTGCCGAGCCTGATCGCGGCCGCCGGCGCGTGGGACGTGCCCTTTCCGACCCTATTCCGGACGATCGCGAACCTCGAGCGGCGGCTCCATTTCATCGCCCTCGTGATCGTCGCAGGCCTGGCGATCCTGCTCGTCCACCTGGCCTTCTACCCCTGGCCGGACGTCTCGCACGTCCTCCAGACGCACCATCCGCAGACGACCTCCAAGTAGCGGGAGCCCAGGCTCCTAGCCGCGCCGGGGCGCGGCCGGTGCCGGGGAGATCCGTGCCTCGAGCAGGCGCAGTGTCAGGCTGGAGCAGCCGGCCGTGGCCGGGTACAGGTGCCGCAAGAGATCCGCAGGCATTTCCGTCCTCCTAGAGCCGCAGGGGCGATTGGCACGCATCGTGGCGCCGGACCGGCACTTGACGGAATCCCCGCATCGGTGGTTCTCCCCGCCGGTTCACCCTTTCGATTCCCTCTATCCGGGGACGCGCCCGCCCCCCGGACGAGCCGATGATGGCGTCATCACGCATTGACGGGCGTTGCGGCCTCCGCCGACGGAACCACCTGGGGGAGGACCCGTGACCAAGAAGCGCTTGCTTGCCCGTCGTTTCGGCCGCGTGACGTTGCGCCAGGAGGCGGGGCAGGTGATCGCCCTCGTCGTCGTCGCGCTCATCCCGTTGCTCGGGATGCTCGGCCTCTCGCTCGACATCGGCTATGCGTACTACTCGCAGCGGACGCTGCAGAGCTCGGCCGACGCGGCGGCGCTCGCCGGCGCCTCGCAGCTACCCGACACAGCGGGTGCGACGAGCGTCGCGACGCAGTACGGCTCCACGGCCGGCTCGAAGAACGCCGTCCCGAGCAGCGGCATCACCGGTATCCAGCAGACGGTCACGGAGAAGTGCGTCGCCTCGCTGCCGGGCTGCGCGCCGGACAACGCCGTCGTCGTCGACGAGTCTGCCAGCTCGAGCACGTTCTTCCTGCGCCTCTTCGGCGTCAACTCGATCTCGATTCACGTGCGTTCGACCGCCTGCGGGCCGTGCGCCGATCGTCGCGCCGACATCGTCGCGGTCTTCGACCGGACGGGCTCGATGTGCGAGACCTTCAGCGGCGCGAACGATCCAAGCTGCACGAAGCTGAACAGTGCGAAGTCGGGGATGGAGACGATGCTGAGCTCGCTCGACCCGACGCTCGACAACGTCGGCCTCGTCATCCTCCCGCCGGTCGGGCCGAAGGAGACGAGCTGCTCCACGGCTGACGGGTCGGAGTACACGTCCTCGTCGTCGAAGTGGCTCGTCGTCCCGCTCACGTCGAACTACCAGAAGAACGGCGTGCTCGACCACTCGTCGACGCTCGTCTCGACGATCGACTGCCTGCATGCAGGCGGCTCGACCTCCTACGCGAACGCGATCGACGCGGCGCAGGCCGAGCTCGCAGCCGACGGACGTCCCGGCGCGCTCCGCTACATCGTCTTCTTCACCGACGGCGCTGCGAACACGGGCCCGACGTACTACCCGGCGAACTCGCCGTACCGGACGCAGCCCTGCCACCAGGGCGTCACGTCCGCCGGCATCGCGAAGGCGGCCGGCACGACGATCTTCTCCATCGGCTACACGCTGCAGGGCGCGGGCGGCAGCTCGAACGCGTGCGTCGTGTACCAGAGCCCCACGAATGCGAACAACCCGAAGGCCGAGTCGCCCGCGATCACCGCGTACAGCGCCCTCCAGCAGATCGCCTCGCGTCCCGACACGTTCTTCGACAACGAGTCGGTGTCCGGGCTCGACGCGGTCTTCGCCGCTGTCGCGACGCGGATCACCGGCCCGCGGCTGATCCCGAACGACCTGAGTTAGATCGCTACTCGGCCAGGCGGAGCGCCGCGGCGGGATGCCGGCTCGCCCAGGTGCTGTAGCTCCCGCCGTGCGCACGCAGCCACTGAGCGAGCATCGCCTTCGACAGGGGCACCCTGTCGCCCCAGACGAAATCCTTGGCCGGGATCGAACGGCCGGCCGGCTTGTCGGACGCCCATGCGCGGGTGCCGGCCCATACCATGGCACTGAACGCGGCCGCGACGGAGAGCGCGAGGAGGAAGCGATACAGGATGCCGGTCGGGAGACGCCCCACCACGCTCCCAGTATGGGCCTCCGTCCGCGCGCAAAGCCTCCCGAACGGCTAGCAAGAGTTCGGACCTCCGGACGGGGCGGCCCGGCTGCAGCGGGTTTCGCGTCTGCGCGGCGGGGATCCGAGATGTGCCCGTCCAGACGCAGGAGCCGCCGTTCGAGCTCGTTCTGGATCCAGGCGTCGACAAGCCTGCGGGCTAGTACGGAACCCACTCCGAGCCGTCCACCGATGCGGGTCCCGCGCTCCTCCGCCACGCTTGAGCCGTGAGTCGCCAGCGCCTCGTCCTCGACGGAAACGAAGCCGCCGCGCTCGTCGCGCACAAGACGAGCGAGGTGATCGCCATCTACCCGATCACGCCCGCCTCCACGATGGGCGAGCTCGCCGACGAGTGGTCGGCGAAGGGGATGGCGAACCTCTGGGGCGACGTCCCGGCGGTGATCGAGATGCAGTCCGAAGGCGGGGCGGCCGGCGCCGTCCACGGAGCGCTCCAGGCCGGCTCGCTGACGACGACCTTCACGGCGTCGCAGGGACTGCTGCTGATGCTCCCGGACATGTTCAAGATCGCAGGCGAGCTGACGCCGTTCGTGATGCACGTCGCCGCGCGCTCGCTCGCCACGCACGCGCTCTCGATCTTCGGCGACCACAGCGACGTCATGGCCGCGCGCGGCACCGGCTTCGCGTTCCTCTGCTCGTCCGACGTGCAGGAGGCGCACGACTTCGCCGCGATCGCGACGGCGGCGACGTTGCGCTCCCGCGTCCCCTTCGTCCACTTCTTCGACGGCTTCCGCACTTCGCACGAGGTGAACGTGATCGAGGGCCTCGGCGACGACGAGCTGCGCGCGCTCGTCGACGACGACCTCGTGAGCGAGCATCGGGCGCGCTCGCTGAGCCCTGATCATCCCGTCATCCGTGGCTCCGCGCAGAACCCTGACGTCTTCTTCCAGTCGCGTGAGGCCGCGAATCCGTTCTACGCGGCGACGGCCGCGATCGTCGACGAGACGTTCACCCGGTTCGCCGAGCTGACCGGGCGGCACTATCACGCGTTCGACTACACAGGCGCGCCCGACGCGGAGCGTGTGATCGTGCTGATGGGCTCCGGCTCCGGCGCGGTCGAGGAGACGGTCGAGAAGCTCATGGCGGGAGGCGAGAGGGTCGGCGTGCTCAAGGTGCGCCTCTACCGCCCGTTTGACGCGGCCTCGCTTGCCGCGGCGCTGCCCGCGACGGCGAAGGCGCTCGCCGTCCTCGACCGCAGCAAGGACCCCGCCGCCGTCGGCGAGCCGCTCTACGAGGACGTCGTGTCGGCCCTGATCGAGCAGGACCGGCTCCCGGGCCGCGTGCTCGGCGGTCGCTACGGGCTCGCCTCGAAGGAGTTCACCCCCGCGATGGCAGCGGCCGTCTACGCCGAGCTCGCGGCAACGTCGCCGGCGCGGCACTTCACGGTTGGTATCGACGACGACGTCTCGCACACGAGCCTCGTGTACGACCCGGAGTTCCGCACCGAGGCCGACGACGTCGTCCGCTGTGTCTTCTACGGCCTCGGCGCCGACGGCACGGTGGGGGCGAACAAGAACTCCGCGAAGATCATCGGCGAGACGACGCCGCTCTACTCGCAGGCGTACTTCGTCTACGACTCGAAGAAGTCCGGGTCGACGACCGTCTCCCACCTCCGCTTCGGCCCGCGGCCTATTCGTTCCTCGTACCTGATCGAGGAGGCGCAGTTCGTCGCGTGCCACCAGTTCGACCTGCTCTCGCGGATGGACGTGCTCGGCGTCGCCGCCGAAGGCGCCACCTTCCTGCTCAACGCGCCGTACGGCCCGGCGGACGTATGGGACCATCTGCCGGCCGGCGTGCAGGCGCAGATCGTCGACAGGCACCTGCGGCTGTTCGTGATCGACGCGAAGCGCGTCGCGCGCGAGGCGGGGCTGCCGGGTCGCGTCAACACCATCCTCCAGACGTGCTTCTTCGCGCTGTCGGGCGTCCTGCCCGAGAAGCGGGCGATCGGCGCGATCAAGGAGGCAATCGCAAAGACGTACGCGAAACGCGGCGAAGAGATCGTGCAACGTAATTTCCACGCTGTCGACCTTGCGCTCGACTCCCTCCACGAGGTCGACATCCGGCGCGCGCCCTCGGCGACGAACGGTTCCCCTCCGGTCGCCGAGGGCGTGCCCGACCTCCTGCGTGCGCTCATCGCCGGCGAGGGGGATGCGCTGCCGGTGAGTGCCATGCCGGTCGACGGGACGTTCCAGCTCGGCACCGCCCACTTCGAGAAGCGCAACCTCGCGGACGAGCTGCCGATCTGGGACGAGACGCTCTGCATCGACTGTGCAAAGTGCGCGCTCGTCTGTCCGCACGCCGCGATCCGGATGAAGGTCTACGAGCCGGCCGCGCTTGCGGGCGCCCCGGCGGGCTTTCGCTCCAAGGAGTGGCGCGCGAAGGACCTGCCGGGGATGCTGATGACGATCCAGGTCTCGCCCGACGACTGCACGGGCTGCCGCATCTGCGTCGAGACCTGTCCTGCGAAGGACAAGGCGAATCCCGAGCACAAGTCGCTCGACTCGCTGCCGAAGGGAGAGCACCGCGACCGCGAGCGGGAGGACTGGGACTTCTTCCTCACCATCCCCGAGATCGACCGGGCGCTCGTGCAGCCCGCGACGGTGAAGGGCTCGCAGATGCTGCAGCCCCTGTTCGAGTTCTCCGGCGCCTGCTCCGGCTGCGGCGAGACGCCCTACCTGAAGCTGCTGACGCAGCTCTTCGGCGATCGCCTGCTCGTCGCGAACGCCACCGGCTGCTCCTCGATCTACGGCGGCAACCTGCCGACGACGCCCTGGACGAAGAACGCCGACGGGCGCGGCCCCGCCTGGGCGAACTCCCTCTTCGAGGACAACGCCGAGTTCGGCTACGGCATGCGGCTCGCACTCGACCAGCAGGCCGAGCAGGCGCGCAGGCTCCTCGGCGAGCTGAACGGCCGCATCCCCGCCGAGCTGAAGGACGCGCTGAGCTCGGCCGACCAGTCGGACGAGGCCGGCATCGCCGCGCAGCGCGAGCGGGTCGCGGAGCTGAAGGCGATCCTCGCAGGGCTCGACGAGCCCGCGGCAAGGCGGCTCGCCACCCTTGCGGACGCGTTGGTGGAGAAGTCGGTCTGGATCGTCGGCGGCGACGGCTGGGCCTACGACATCGGCTTCGGCGGGCTCGACCACGTCCTCGCCTCCGGCCGCGACGTCAACGTGCTCGTGCTCGACACCGAGGTCTACTCGAACACCGGCGGCCAGGCGTCGAAGTCGACTCCGCGCGGCGCCGTCGCGAAGTTCGCGGCCGGCGGCAAGCACACGGCGAAGAAGGATCTCGGCCTGATCGCGGCCGGCTACGGCAACGTCTACGTCGCCCAGGTCGCGCTCGGAGCCGACAACCCGCAGACCGTGAAGGCGTTCGCCGAGGCGGAGTCGTACGCCGGCCCCTCGCTCATCATCGCCTACAGCCACTGCATCGCCCACGGGATCGAGATGGCGACCGCCATGGCGCATCAGAAGGAGGCGGCGGACTCCGGCTACTGGCCCCTCTACCGTTACGACCCGCGGCTCGACCATCCCTTCCAGCTCGACTCGCGCCCGCCGAAGATCCCGGTCGCCGAGTTCACCGCGAAGGAGAACCGGTTCGCGATTCTCGCCCGCGCCAACCCGGGCGAGGCGGCAGAGCTCGCCGCCGCCGAGCAGCACGACGTCGACGAGCGGTGGCGGCTGTACGAGCAACTCGCCGACGTCGAGCACGACGCCTCCTCCTGACCGCCGGCACGGCCACGGCAGGACTGGCGCCTGTCCTGGAGCGCCACCGGTACCTGTCGCTCAGCAGCTCAAGAGCTCGGCGGCTCGGCCGCCGAGCGCTCTGCGGAGCACAACACCTTCGCGAGCGAGGTGCGGCGCACCTCGCGAGGCCTAGAAGTTGCGCCGGTAGAGCAGGAAGCCGAGCGGGAGGATGCCGCCGAGGACGAACCACGGCGCAAGCGCGATCCGCGCGTACGAGCTGACGTGCTTCCGCGTCTTCGCGAAGCCGACCGCCTCGCGGGTCGCACGGACGATCTGCGAGACCTGCGCCTCGCTGTACGAGGAGCCGCCGGTGAGCGTGGCGACCTGGGCGAGCGCGTCCGCGCTCGTCGGGTCGGGCGCATAGCCGGGATCCGGCTTGCGGCCGTCCGCCCGGTCGTAGATCAGATCGTGCGGCGACCAGACGTGGACGAAGATGGGCTCGATGCTTCGCTCCAGCGAGATCTTCAGCACCGGCGAGATCGGCTGCGACTCGCCGTCCGTGAAGACGACGAGCAGCCGGTGCACGACGCCGGTCGAGAAGAAGTGCGAATCGGCGAGCGGCGCGAGCGCCGCGAGCGTCGTTGCGCGTCCGCGGTAGGCCTGGCTCGGGGGTGGGCTGTCGATCGCCACCGACTGTCTGAGCGTCCGTGCGAACAGGGCGGCGTCCGTCGTCGGCATCAGGTTCGGGAGCGTCCGGTCGGTCATCGTCGCGATGCCGACCGGGAGGTCGGGCAGCCGCGCCCGCAGGCGCAGGGCGAGGCGCTTCGCGCGGGCCAGGCGCGTCGGTTGTCCCGGAGCGGTCGAGGCCTGCATGGACAGCGACGTGTCGAACACGAAGAACGCTTGCGCGTCGGCGCGCTCGCTTACGAGCTGCTGGCGCACGACCACCGGCTGGGCCGCCGCGGCGGCGACGAGCGCGACCAGAAGGACGAGCGCGACGGCCGCCGGAACGACTCGGCGGTGCCGAGGTGCCGAGACCGCGAGCGCGCGGCGCACCCGTGCGGCCGTGCGCTCGGACAGGAGCAGCGCTGCGAGCGGCACGGCGGCCGCAATCCCGAACAGCGCGTCGAGCGGCGTCAGGAAGGAGACGCCGCCGATGAGAGTGGGCACCATCAGTAGCCGCTCCCGATGGGGGTCGCACCGCGCCCCTTCCCGAAGCCGTAGCCGGCGCGCGCGTCGCGACCGATCTTGCCCTTGCCGGGCCTGCGCAGCCGGAGGACGAGCTCGAGATTCTGCTTCGCGTCGCCGTCGGCGGGATCGAGCGCGATCGCCCGCTGGAAGTAGCCTTCGCCGCGGCGCAGCAGCGCGGCGATCGCACTCGGGTCGGTGCCGGGCGCGGGCGACGTCACGACGAGCACCCCGAGCAGGTTCGCGGCGGACGAGCGCTCCTGCGCCCGCGCGCCGGTCAGCATCACCCGCTGGAGCGTCTCCTGGGCCTGGGCGCGGAGCGTCGGCAGGTCGACGCGCGTCTCGGGGTCGACGCCGATCCGGCTGATCCAGAAGAGCTGCAGCGCGCGCCGGTAGGCCTTCGCGTCCCCGGTGCCGATCAGCGCGCCGGCCGGATCGCCCGGAAGCAGGGTGGGCGGGCTCCAGAGCTTCAGGTGCGCCGGAAGTGCCCGGAAGCGGATGTCGTCGCGCGACACCGTCGTCTGCCACGCGCGCGCGTCGACGGCGAGCAGGAGGAGGATCGTCGCGACGGCGGCGAGCGCGAGAGCGGCAAGCCCGGCGGCATGCCGGCGGATGCTCGTCATGTCGCTTCCCTCACGGCGAGCCGCGTGTTCACGCGCTCGTTGCCGGCGAGCAGCAGCACGAGCAGGAGACCGAGCGCGAGCAGGCCCCACGGCGCCGACGCGGCGACCGGCTGCTCGTGTCGCGTCGCCGTGTGCGTGAAGACGCTCGGGCTGACGAACGCCTTCTGCCCGAACAGCGTCGCGAACAGGCGCACGTTCACCGGGTCGGCGTAGAGCGGGACGATCCGCACGGGAATGTGCTCGCGCCGTAGCCGCAACGCCTCGCCCGACAGCAGCGGCACGTCGGCGGCAGCGTCGTCGAGGTCGCTCACGATCAGGATCGAGCCGTGCTCGACGTGCGCCCGCCGCAGCGCACGCTCCGCCCCGACCAGTCCGGAGGCGATCCGCGTGCCGCCGCTGAACAGATCCCAGGGCGACTGCGTGAAGACCGGCGCTCCTTGCGCGTAGCGAACGGGGACGAAGAAGGGGACGAACTGGAGCAGCGCCCCCGGAGGGGAGTTCGGCGGGAGCAGCTCATAGGCCGTGTCCGAGAACATCTCGAGCCCGATCGACTGGTTCGCGTTCACGATCCCCTTCAGGACCGTCGCGACGCGCGCAAACACCGGCCCGGAGATGCTCGCCGACATGTCGAGCGCGACCATCCCGGTCGTCGCCCCCTCCGGAAGCACGGCCGCGCGGCCGCTGCCTGCGGACCGGGCGTCCAGCACGATCGCACCGAGCGTCCCGGCGAGCGCAAGAGCGAGGCCGATCCGGAGCAGCGACGTTCGCGTCGCCGGGCGCCGTAGGCGTGGCAGGTCGGCGAGCGGGACGGCGCCGCCACGGTGCAGCGACGGCAGCCTCACGGCGCAAACTCCTCGTCGTCACCGTGCCGGCCGCTCTCGCGTGCCTGCTCGGCGAACGTCTCGACCTCCTCGTCGCCGGGCAGGTTGGCCGACCACGCCAGCTCGCGGGCCGTGCGCGAGAGCTCGTCGGCCGCCGGCAGCGGGGCCTCGACGTCGAGCTCGCCTGCGACGCGCTCGAGCGCCTTCCGCTCGAGCGTCTCGTCGCCGCGCTCGTGCGCCCACGCGAGCAACGCCAGGGCTCGCTCGAGCGTCGTCTTCGAGTCCACCGCCCCCGGGGCCGTCACCTGCCGCGGCCGCACGGTCAGGTACCAGCTCCGTCCGAGGCCGGCGGCGGCCAGCAGTGCCGTCGCGCCGAGCCCGAGCGCCAGCCAGAAGAGGAGCGTCGGCGAGATGCGGAACGTGGGCGAGGCGACCGGGGTGATGTGGGATTGCCAGCTGATGTGCTCGTCCCCTACGAGCGCGTTCTCCGACGCGGGGCTCACCTGCGAGAGCACCTCGACCGGCGGCCAGCTCGCGGTGATCCCGTAGGCCCGCCTGCCGGCCTTCGTCACGTAGTCGATGTGGACGAGCGCGAAGTGGAAGACGTGGTACTTCTCGCTCGGGGGCTGTCGCGGCACGCAGGGCGACGTGAGACAGCGAAGCGTCCACGTCCACGTCACCTGGGCGAAGCGACCGGAGTGCAGGCGCAGGACGACCGGCCCTCCGGCTGCGAGGTACGGCTTGAAGCTCGTCGTGACCCGCAACCGGGCCGGGTCGACGAACTTCGTGTCCGCGATGACTGCGAGCCGTGCGACGACCGCGTCGCCGAAGAGATGCACCTGCGGCGTCACGTTCGCGTACGCCTTCAGCGGCTGGCCTTCGCCGACGACCGAGCCGGAGGGGTAGAAGGGCAGTCCGGCGACGGCCGACGACGCCGAGGCCAGCATCAGCGCGGCCGCCAGGGCCAGGCGCTTCATGCGACGGCTCCGCGCCACATCAGGCGCAGGTCGGCCCACCGGAGAAACGCGGCGAGCATCTCGGCGTGGTCGTGCGAGTGCACCGCGACCGGCTCGAGCCCGAGCGAGCGAAAGTCGCGGACGCGCTCGTCCCAGCGCCGCTCGTGCCCGTCGCGCAGCCGCCGGGCCTCGCGCCGCGAGAGGTAGACCGGGACGACCTGGCCGGTCGCCGGGTCCGCGTACGGGACGCTGATGCCGCCGACATCGGGGAAGGTGCGCTCCCAGAGCGGGTCCTGGATGAACACGGGCACGACCTCCCAGCGATGCTCGAGCGCACGCTGCCAGACACGAAGGTCCGGCGGCACGACGAAGTCCGACAGGACGAAGACGAACGCCTGCGTCGGCAGGTCGCGCCGGTGCTCGCCGAGGAACTCGAGCCCGAGCGAGACCGTCTCGGGCGGGGCGTGGAACGACCGCTCGAAGGTTCCCCTCTCGGCGCGCTGCTCGGTGCGGGGCGGGCGCCAGTACGGCTCTCCCGTCGCATAGTCGAGGTAGCCGGTGAGGCTGCGCGCATGCCGGGCGCTTGCTCCGATCAGCTCGAGCGCGGTGAGGATGGACTGCGGCTTGTCGAGCGGCCGCACCGCCGACGCGCGCATCGACATCGACGGGCGCCGGTCGGCGAGCACGACGACGCGCGGCGCCTCGTCGGCGAATCGCTCACGCACGATGAACTCGTCCGAGCCACGGGCGGCCGAGAGCTTCGCCGACGCGGCCCAGTCCATCCACGCCACGTCGTCCCCCGGTCGGTACTCCCGCGCGCTCGCGACGTCCGAGCCGACGCCGCGCCGGGCGCTGCGCACGCCTCCAAACGCGAGCCCGATCACGCGGCGCCGCGGGACGAGCGGGAAGACGGCTGCCACTACCGTCCTCCTAGGCGGTCACGGTCGCCGGCACGTCGAGGTCGATGTCGAAGCCGGGCTTCGGCGCCACCTCCAGGCACCGCTCGCGCACCTCCAGGCTCGTGGCCTCCCAGCCGCGATCGCGTACCTCGGCGAGGAAGCTCGGCCGGAAGAGGATGCGGTGCATCAGCACGGGGACGAACAGCTGCTCCACGTCCTCCGGCGTGACGTAGCGGCGTGAGTGCAGGACGGCCCACGCGCGCGTGGCCCGGTTGAGCGCGAGCGAGCCGCGCACCGAGCTGCCGATCGCGACGATGTCGAGACGGCGCGTGGCGCGGACGAGCTCCACGATCCAGCGCCCGACCGCCTCGTGCACGAAGACACCCGCGATCGACGCACGCAGCAGCGCCACGTCGGCGAGGTCGATCGCCGGCGCGAGGCGCGCGAGTGGATGCCCGCCGAGCTGCTCGTCCACGATCTGCGCCTCGTGCTCGGCGTCCGGGTAGCCGAGCGTCGTCTTCACGAAGAAGCGGTCGAGCTGCGCCTCGGGGAGCGGGAACGTCCCCTCGTACTCGATCGGATTCTGCGTGGCCATCACGAGGAACGGCTCGCTGAGCCGGCGCGTCTCGCCGTCGACGGTGACCTGCTGTTCCGCCATCGCCTCGAGCAGCGCCGACTGGGTCTTCGGCATCGCCCGGTTGATCTCGTCGACGAGAACGATGTTCGCGAACACGGGACCCGGCCGGAACTCGAAGTCGCGCTCGCGCTGGTTGAAGATCGACAGCCCGGTGACGTCGGTCGGCTGCAGGTCGGGCGTGCACTGGATGCGCGTCGAATGAGCGCCCTGGATCGAGCCGGCGATCGAGCGCGCGAGCACGGTCTTGGCGGTTCCGGGTACGTCCTCGAGCAGCGCGTGCCCGCCGCACATGAGCGCGGCGACGACGAGCTTGATCTGCTCCCGCTTGCCGTGCACGACGGTCTCGATGTTGTCGAGGAACCGCTCGGCGACCTCGGTCGCCGAGTCCAGCTCGTCAGCGGTCACGCACGACCTCCGGGTCGGAGAACAGAGTACTTGCAGCCTACGTCTGCCTAGATAAGACGAACAAGAACGGTTTTCGTCAGGCGGGACGGCGTCGACCGCTCAGGGCGCTCGAGTGGGTGGGTGTTGCCATCAGGCCTGCCGGCGGGACCCCTGGTGCCAGGCACCGTGCCTGGCACCAGGGGTCAGTGCCCCCGCGCGGCGGCGTCACGCCAGCTTGATCGCCGCGTGCTTGATCTGGGTGTACTCCTCCATCGAGTACGCGGACATGTCCTTGCCGTAGCCCGACTGCTTGTAGCCGCCGTGCGGCATCTCCGAGGCGATCGGGAGCAGGTGGTCGTTGACCCACACCGTGCCGAACTGGAGCCGCTTCACCGCGTTCAGCGCCCGGCCGACGTCCTGCGTCCAGACCGACGCGGCCAGTCCGTAGCGGACGTCGTTGGCCCAGCGGATCGCCTCGTCGTCGTCGGCGAACCTCTGCACCGTCACGACGGGCCCGAAGACCTCGTCCTGCACGATCTCGTCCGTCTGCTTCACGTCGGTCACGACCGTCGGCTGGACGAAGAAGCCGCGGCTGCCGTTCGTTCCGCCGCCGGTGAGGACGGTCGCGCTCTCGGCCCGCTCGAGGAAGCCGAGGATCCGCTCCTGCTGCGCCTGCGAGATGACCGACCCCATCTCGATCTCGTCGCTCTCCATCGGATCGCCGACCTTGAGCGACTCGACCTGGGGCACGAGCTCTTCGAGCAGCCTGTCGTAGATCTTCGGCCCCGCGATCACGCGCGAGCCGGCGGTGCAGTCCTGGCCGGAGTTCCAGTAGCCGGCGAGCCGGATCCCGGCCGCGACCGCCGCCGGGTCGGCATCGTCGAAGACGACCATCGGCGCCTTGCCGCCGAGCTCGAGGTGGACGCGCTTGAGCGTGTCGGCCGCGTTCTTCGCGATCAGCTTGCCCGTCGACACATCGCCGGTGAGCGAGACGAGCCGCACGTCCGGGTGCGCGACGATCCGCTCGCCGGCGGGCACGCCGTCGCCCGTGACGACGCTCAGCACGCCGGCCGGGATCACCTCCTGCGCGAGCTGCACGAACCGCAGCAGCGACAGCGGCGTCTGCTCCGACGGCTTGAGGATCTGGACGTTGCCCGCGGCCAGAGCCGGCCCCATCTTCCAGACCGCCATCATCAACGGGTAGTTCCACGGGCAGATGCCGCCGACGATGCCGAGCGGCTCGCGCCGGATGATCGACGTGTAACCGGCGATGTACTCGCCCGCCGACTTCCCCTCGAGGTGCCGGGCGGCGCCTGCGAAGAAGCGCAGGTTGTCGGCGCAGAAGGGGATCTCGTCCCGCGACGCCATCAGCGGCTTGCCGACATTGAGCGACTCGAGCCGGGCGAGCTCCTCGGCGTTCTCGTCCAGGACGTCGGCCAGCCTGTGCAGGAGCTCCGACCGCTCCTTCGGCGTCACGTCGAGCCACTCCGGCAGCCTCTTCTTGGCCGCCGCGACCGTGCGGTCGACGTCCTCGGCGCCGCATTTCGGCACCTCGGCGACGACCTGCCCCGTCGCCGGGTTGATCACCTCCATCGTCTCGCCGGAGGCGGCGTCGCTCCACACGCCGCCGATGAAGCACTTGTACTCCGTCTTCGTCGCGCTCATCGAACCCTCCTGTTCAGACTGCGGTGATCTGGGCCGACTCTACGGCCTCGGTGACGTTACCGGCGGAACGACGGAGAACGCCTGTGTCGCGCATCAGCCGCTGCGCGAGCAGGACGGGAATCGCCGTCAGGACGATCATCGCGAACGCGATCACGTTCACGACGGGAAGCTGCTGGCCGAGACGGATGTAGCCGAGGATGAGGAGGGGGATCGTGTTCTGCGCTCCCGCGGTGAACGTCGTGACGATCACCTCGTCGAACGACAGTGCGAACGCGAGCAGACCCCCGGCCACGAGCGCGGTCGAGAGGACCGGCCAGATGACGAACCGGAAGGTCTGCCAGCCGTCGGCGCCGAGGTCCTGTGAGGCCTCGATCAGCGACGGCGACGACCGCCGGAGCCGGGCGAGGACGTTGTTGTAGACGATCACGACGCAGAAGGTCGCATGGCCGACCACGATCGTCCAGAGCGAGAGGTTGATGTTGCCGGCGACGAAGGCCGCGTTCAGGGCGATGCCGGTGACGATTCCCGGCAGCGCGATCGGGAGGACGAGGAGGAACGACACGGCCTCCCGGCCGAAGAACCGGAACCGGGCGACGCCGAAGGCCGCCGCAGAGCCGAGGACGAGCGCGATGCCGGTGGCGATCAGCCCGACCCGTACCGACAGCCACAACGAGGTTCTGACCTCCGACGTCCAGGCGGCGCGGAACCAGTGGGTCGTGAACGCAGGAATCGGCCAGCTCTGCACGTTCGACTTGTTGAACGCGTAGAGGATGATCAGCGCGAGCGGGATCCAGAGGAAGAGGACGACGAGGGTCGACCAGACGGCGAGCCCGATGCGGGTCGAGCGCTGCTCCACTACAACGCCTCGAATGCGCCGAGCTTGCGCGCGATCAAGAGGTAGACGCCCATGACGGCGAGCGGAACGACGGCAAACGCGGCCGCAGAAGGCACGTCACCGGAGCCGATCTGGCTGTAGACGACGTTGCCGATGAACTGCGACGAGGCCCCGCCGGCGAGGAGCGGGGTGACGTAGTCGCCGAGCGTCAGCGAGAAGGTGAAGATCGAGCCGGCGACCACGCCTGGGAGCGCGAGCGGGAGCACGACGCGCCTGAAGGTGGTGAACCCGCCTGCGCCCAGATCGCGCGAGGCCTCGACGTACGATTCGGGGATGCGCTCGAGCGCGCCGTACACGGGGAGCACCATGAAGGGCAGCCACACGTAGGTGAAGATGAGCCAGACGGCCCAGTTCGAGTAGCCGATGTTCGCCGCCGGGAGGCCGACCTTTCCGAGCGTCCAGTTGAGGATGCCCTTGTCGTCGAGGATGAGCCGCCAGATGTAGACCCGCACGAGGTAGCTCGACCACAGCGGGAGCAGGACGGCGACGAAGACGAACGCGCGCGAGCGGCCGCCCGCGACGCGCGCCATGAAGTAGCCGAGCGGGAAGGCCAGGATCGTGTCGGTGAGCGTCACCGCGGCGGCGATGCCGACGGTGCGGAGCGTCACCACGCGGAAGACGCTCGAGTCCCATAGTGCGGTGTAGTTCTGGACGTTCCAGACGTGCTGGATCTCCGTCGTCAGCGGGTTGATCGTCCAGAACGAGGAGACGAACAGCGCGAAGAGCGAGGCGAGGTAGACGAGGATGAAGGCGAGCAGCGGCGGAGCGAGCAGCAGGAGCGCCTTCGCCCACGGGTGCCGCCAGAAGAGCATGGAGAGGCGGAGCCGGGCCGCCCGTGCGGGGCGGCCCGGCGGTCTGCGACTCAGCCCTTGAGCTGAGTCCAGGCTTGCTGCCACTTCGTGTAGTCCATGCAGTCGTTCTGGCCGTTGTCGCACGTGGCGATCGGGGTCTTCCAGAACTTGATCGAGTTGAAATAGCTCGCCGAGGCACCGCAGTGGTACTGCGCCGCCGATCCCGGCGAGAGCTTGTTCATGATCGGACAGGCAAGCGGGTTGGCGGGCGTCTCACCGAAGTAGATCGCCTGCTCCGCCTGCACCTTCGGCGTCGAGACCCACGCCATCCACTTGTACATGCAGTTCGGGTGCTTGGCGTGCGCCGACATCATCCACGTGTCGGCCCAGCCCGTCGCGCCCTCCGTCGGGATCAGGTCCTTGACCGGCACCTTCGCCGCCTGGAGCGTGTTCGTCTGGTACGGCCACGAGGCTCCGACGACGGCGTCGCCGTTCTTGAACAGGTCGATCTCGTCGGACGCGAGCGCCCAGTACTTCTTGATCAGCGGCTTCTGCTGCTTCAGCAGGTTGACCGCCGCGTTGAACTGCGTCGAGGTCAGCTCGTAGGGGTCCGTGATCTTCAGCGACGGCTGCGCCTTCGCCAGGTAGAGGGCGGCGTCGGCGATCTGGATCGGGTTGTCCGGCACCGTGATCTTGCCCTTGTACTTCGGCGAGTAGATGACCGACCAGCTCGTCGGCGCCGGCTTCACGAGCTTCGTGTTGTAGAGCAGCGTATTCGGGCCCCACTGCAGCGAGATCCCGTAGTGGACGCCCTTCACCGTGTTGTGGGGCGGCGACTTCAGCGCCGGGATGAAGTTCTTCCAGTCCGGGATGAGGTTGGGGTTCACCGGCTGCACGTCGTGCCCGTAGATGAGCCGGAGGCTCGCGTCGCCCGACGCCGAGACGCCGTCGTACTGGGAACCGCCGCCCTGGCGCATGAGCGTCACCATCTCGTCCGACGAGCCCGCGTACTTCGCGTTCACCTGGCAGCCCGTCGCCTTCTCGAACGGCTTCACCCATTGCGGCTGGGTGTAGCCCTCCCACGCGATGAGGTTCAGCTGCCCTTCGCCCGGCCCGACCGACGTGGGAAGTCCGTTACCCGAGCTCACGCCTGCCGCCGGTACGCACAGCGCTGCTGCGAGCACGGCGACGAGGACGTGCACCCTGCGAATACGTGTCACTGCTCGTCTCCCTCCTTCTCGACGGTGATCTCGTACGTGTGCTCCGGCAGCCAGCTCAGCCGGACCCTCCTGCCCCGTGCCTCGAGCGCTTCCTGGGAGGAGGTCTCGAGGTTCTGCCGCACGACGACGAGCTCGCCCCCGGAGTCGAGCTCGACGACATAGCGGGTGACCATCCCCAGGTAGACGACGTCCCGTACCCGGCCCGGCTCGCCGTCGCCGTCGGTGCTCATGTGGATCTTCTCCGGGCGGATGGTGACGCGCCGGCCGTCGCGCTCGAGCACGTTCGAGACGCCGACGAAGCCGGCGACGAACTCGGTTCCGGGGTGCTCGTAGACGTCGGCGGGCGTGCCGATCTGCTCGATCCTCCCGTCGTTGAAGACGGCGAGGCGGTCGCTCATCGTGAGCGCCTCCTCCTGGTCGTGCGTGACGTACACGAAGGTGATCCCGAGCTCGCGCTGGAGCTCCTTCAGGAAGACCTGCATCTCCTGGCGCAGCTTCAGGTCGAGCGCGCCGAGCGGCTCGTCGAGGAGGAGCACGGACGGGCTGTTGACGATCGCCCGCGCGAGCGCGACGCGCTGGCGCTGGCCACCGGAGAGCTGCACCGGCCGCCGGCCGCCGACGTGGGGGAGGCGCACGCGCTCGAGCACCTCGGCCGCCCTGGCGCGCCGCTCCCGGCGGCCCACGCCCTTCACGCGGAGCCCGTACTCGACGTTCTCGAGCACCGACATGTGCGGGAAGAGAGCGTAATCCTGGAAGACGGTGTTGACGTCGCGCTCCGACGGCGCCGTGCGCGTCACGTCGGTGCCGGCGAGCTCGACGCGTCCGGTGTCGGGCCGCTCGAAGCCGGCGATCACGCGCAGCGTCGTCGTCTTCCCCGAGCCGGACGGGCCGAGCAGCGTGAAGAACTCGCCCTCGGCGATGTCGAGGTCGAGGCCTGCGATCGCCACGACGTCGCCGTAGGTGCGGCGAATCCCGGTCAGGCGGACCGCGGGCGCCGTCGCCCGGCCCGCCGCCACCCCGGGGTCAGCCGGCGCCTGCGTCGCCAAGCGCCTCCTCGAGGATCGCGAGCCCGCGCTCGAGCTCGTCGTCCGTCGCCGAGAGCGGCGGCAGCAACCGGAGCACGTTCCCGTACAGGCCGCACGAGAGGAGGATCAACCCCTTCTCCCGGGCCGCGGCGGTCACGGCCTTCGCGTGGTCGGCGCTCTGCTCGGCGAGCTCGAGCGCGAGCATCGCGCCGAGCCCGCGCACCTCGCCGACGATCGGCTGCCGGCCGGCGATCTCGTCGAGGCGCGCCCGCAGCAGGCCCGCGATCTGGTCCGCACGCTCGCGGAAGCCCGGCGACGAGAGCTCCTCCAGGACGGCGAGCGCGGCGGCGCAGCAGACCGGGTTGCCGCCGAACGTGCCGCCGAGCCCGCCGGCGTGGACCGCGTCCATGATCTCGGCGCGCCCCGTGACGGCCGCGAGCGGCAGCCCGCCGCCGAGCGTCTTCCCCGCGACGAGCAGATCGGGCTCGACGCCGTAGTGCTCGATCGCCCAGAGCGGGCCGGTGCGGCCGCAGCCGGCCTGCACCTCGTCGTCCACGTAGAGGATCCCGTGCCTGCGGCAGATCTCGTGCAGGGCGGTCACGAAGTCCGGCGGCATCGCGATGAAGCCGCCCTCGCCCTGCACCGGCTCGAGCACGACGCAGGCGACCTCGCCCGGGTCGACATCCTGCTTGAAGAGCAGCTCGAGCCCGCGCAGCGCGTCCTCGGTCGTGACGCCCCGGTACGGATAGGGCGCCGGCGCGCGGTGGACGTCCGTCGCGAGCGGCCCGAAGCCCTTCTTGTAGACGAGCTTCGAGGTCATCGCCATGGTCAGGTTCGTCCGGCCGTGGAAGGCCCGGTCGAAGACGACGACGCCGTCGCGGCCCGTCGCCGCGCGGGCGATCTTGACCGCGTTCTCGATCCCCTCGGCGCCGGAGTTGAGCAGGACGGACTTCGTCGCCGCGTCGCCGGGCCAGAGCTCGTCCAGCCAGCGGCAGAGCTCCACGTAGGGCTCGTACATGCCGACCATGAAGCACTGGTGCAGGTACCGGTCGACCTGCTCGTGGATCGCGCGGACGACCCCGGCCGGGCCGTGGCCGAGGTTCTGGCAGGCGATGCCGCCGGCGAAGTCGAGGTACTCGCGGCCCTCGGCGTCCCAGACCCTGGCGCCCCAGGCGCGGCTGACGACGAGGTCGGAGGTGGCGATGCCGCGCGGGACGTAGCGCTCGCGCGCCTGCATCACGTCGCCGGTGGCAGCACGTTCGTCGACCCGCATCCCGGGGGAGATTATCTCCTTCCCGGATGCAAGGATTCAACGGAGGGGCGGTGCGCAATGCGAGGCACGGGCGCCCCTATCCTGCGCAATGCGCAGCAGGCGGGGATCGTCAGCCCACGTCGACGTCGACCGAGTCGAGCACGATCGACTGCGCGAGCGGGTCCCCGGGGTCGATCTGCTCGACCTCGCACCGTGCGCCCTCGGCGATCGTGCCCCGTGTCGCGTCGACGAAGTGCTCGACGAAGTGGTCCGGCGTCATGTGCGACATGGGGCCGATGCGCACCCGCACGCAGGTGACGGCGCCGGCATGCTCGCGCTCGGCGACCGACTCGATCTCGCGCACGAGGTCCTTGAGGAGCGCGGCCTCGTGCATCAGCGGCCCGACTCGAGCTCGCGGCGGATCGAGGCGGCGACGAGCGCGGCGGCGGTCGCGACCGGCTCGGAGATCTCCGCTCCCGTCTCGAAGCCGGCGCCCTCGATTCCGTAGACGATCGCCCGGCCGGGCAGCCGCCCGAGCGCACGCGCGAGCTCGACCGCCTCGGCGACGCCGAGCAGGTGCGTGGAGGAGCGGCTCAGCTCCGGCGGCAGGGGCCCGTCGTGCGCCGCGATGCGGCGGATCGTGCCCGGCTGGGCGCCCGACTGGGTCGCGTCGACGACGATCGTCCGGTCACAGTCCTCCCAGGCCGCGAGCAGCGACACGGGCTCGCCTTCGCACTCGAGCACGCGGACGTCCTTGGGCAGCGTCCCCTCGAGCGCCCGCGCGACCACCAGCCCGACCCCGTCGTCGCCGCGCAGCTCGTTGCCGACGCCGACGACGCAGGTCGTCATTCGCGCTCGACCTCGAGGGTGAGGAAATGGGTCGCGCAGGAGATGCAGGGATCGTAGTTGCGGATCGCCTGCTCGCAGCGCAGGCGCAGCTCCTCCTCGGGGAGCGCGGCGTGGGCGGAGACGAACGCGAGCAGGTCCTCCTCGATCGACCGCTGGTTCTGGGAGGTCGGCGGCACGATCTTCGCGTCGAGGATCTCCCCGCCCGGGCCGAGGCGGTAGCGGTGGTAGAGAACGCCCCGAGGCGCCTCGCTTGCGCCGTGCCCCCAGCCCGGCTGCGGCACGATCGCGACCGCCGGCTCCGGCGGCTCCTCGTACGCCGCGATCAGCCGCAGTGCCTCGTCGCAGGCGTGAACGAGCTCGACGGCGCGGACGACGATCGACTTGAACGGGTTGCGCACGACCGGCTCGAGCCCCGCCTCGTCGGCCGCGGCGAGCGCGTCGGGGGAGAGGAGCCCGCGGTGCAGGGCGAAGCGCGCAAGCGGGCCGACGAGGTAGGAGCCGCGCTCGCGCAGGTGCGCGTGCAGGGCGTTGGAGTGCTCGACGTGCTCCTCGACGACGTGGTCGAAGAACTCGGCGATCGGGATGTCGAGGCCACGCGTCGACACGAGCCTTCCGCCGCGGTCGATCGGGTACTCGCCGGCGGCGTCGAGCGCGACGAACTCGTAGTCCTGCTCGAGCCGGGGAAACTCGAGCCCGGCGACGACGCGCACCGCCTCGAGCGAGGCAGCCTTGGCCCACTCGAGGTCGGGGACGAGCGCCTCGAGCTGCGCGCGCGTCGGCGTCTTGTACCAGCCGCCGACCTTGACGTTGATCGGATGCACCTCGCGGCCGCCGACGACGCGCATCACCTCGTTGCCGATCTTCTTCAGCCGCAGCGCCGTCTCGACGAGGCCGGGGTTGATCTTGGCGAGCTCGACAGCGCTCGCGACGCCGAGGAAGTCCGGCGCGTGGAGCATGAAGACGTGCAGCGTGTGCGACTCGATCCACTCGCCGCAGTAGAGGAGCCGCCGCAGGGCCCGCAGCTGTCCGCTCACCTCGGCGCCGGCGAGCGACTCCATCGCGAGGCAGGAGCTCATCTGGTAGGCGACCGGGCAGATGCCGCAGATCCGGGCCGTGATGTCCGGCGCCTCGCTGAACTGCCGCCCGCGCAGGAACGCCTCGAAGAAGCGCGGCGGCTCGTAGATCTTCAGCTGCACGTCGACGACCTTGCCGCCGCGCATGCGGACGCGCATCCCGCCCTCGCCCTCGACACGCGCGAGGTAGTCGGTGCGGATCGTCCTGGTCTTCGTCGCGGCGTCACTCATGGAGGGTCGCCTGTCGCCGGAACTCGGGCGCGTTGCCGGTGATGCCGCGGAACGCGTGCAGCAGCCGCTGCTGTCCGACGCCGAGCTCGGCCCAGTGCGCGGCGAGCGCGTCGGTGTTGGCCTGCTCCTTCGGCCCGAAGCAGCCGAAGCAGCCGCGAGCGTAGAGCGGGCAGAGGGCGCCGCAGCCGGCCTGCGTCACGGGGCCGAGGCAGGGCACGCCCTTGGCCACCATCACGCACGGGACACCGGCCCGCTTGCACTCGACGCAGACGCTGTACGCGGGGACGTTCGGGCGCCGACCGGCGAGGAACGCACCGACGACCTCGAGCAGCTGCTTCTTGTTGATCGGGCACCCCTGGAGCTCGAAGTCGACCTTCACGTGATCCGCGATCGCCGTCGACGTCCGCAGCGTCGAGATGTACTGCGGCTGGGCGTAGACGGCGGAGACGAAGTCGGGCAGGTTCCCGAAGTTACGCAGCGCCTGGATGCCGCCGCTCGTCGCGCAGGCACCGATCGAGACGAGGAACTTCGAGGCGCGCCGGATCTCGTGGATCCGCTCGGCGTCGTGCGGCGTCGTGATCGAGCCCTCGACGAGCGTCAGGTCGTACGGGCCCTTCGCCGTCGCGCTCGACGCCTCGAGGAAGTACGCGATCTCGACCGCGCCGGTGAGCTCGAGCAGCTCGTCCTCGCAGTCGAGCAACGAGAGCTGGCAGCCGTCGCAGGAGGAGAACTTCCAGACGGCGAGCCGCGGCCGGCTGCCGTTCAGCACCTTGTGCTTGCCCCGGTGGCCGTTCGTCGCGCTCACAGCTGCGGCACCCCCATCAGCGGCTCGAGGTACTCCCAGGAATAGACCGGGCCGTCACGGCAGACGAGAGTCGGCCCGCACTGGCAATGGCCGCACAGCCCGACCCCGCAGCGCATCGTCCGCTCCATCGAGAGGTAGATCCGGTTGGCCGGGATGCCGGCGTCGGCGAGCGGGAGTGCGGTGAGCCGCATCATGATCTCGGGCCCGCAGACGAAGGCGACGGTGTCGTCCGGATCGAAGCGCGCTCCGGGGAGCAGCTTCGTGACCACGCCGACCCGGCCGTGCCACTCGGTCGTCGCCGCGTCGACGGTGACCGCGACGTTCGCGTCGAGGCGTGCGCGCCAGCGTTCGAGCTCACGGCGGAAGAGGAGGTCCTCGGGTGTGCGCCCGCCGTAGAGGAGCGTCACCTCGCCGTACTCCTGGCGATGGGCCAGAGCGTGGTAGAAGGCGGGGCGCAGCGGGGCGAGCCCGACGCCGCCGGCGACGATGAGCAGGTCCTTGCCGTGAGCGGCCTCGATCGGCCAGCGGTTCCCGAAAGGGCCCCGCACGCCGAGCACGTCGCCGGGGCGGGCCGCACAGAGCGCGTTCGTTACGGCGCCGACGGCCCGGATCGTGTGCACGAGCGTCGTGCCGGTCCGCTCGACGTCGCCGCTCGTCGAGATCGGCACCTCGCCGACGCCGAAGACGTAGAGCATGTCGAACTGGCCCGGGCCGATCGGCTCGATCGCATCGGCGACCGGCTCGAGCTCGAGCGTCCAGTTGTCGTGGTTCTCGCGCCGCTTGCCGACGACCCGGTAGGGCAGCGGCGTCATCGAACCGCGCACGGCGGCCGGCCTCTCAGCGCTCGCTGTTGCCATAGACGTCCATCAGCTGCAGGCGCGTGGCCTGGAGGCGGTTGACGAGCACCTGCGCGAAGCGGGTGAGGAGGTCGTACCCGAGCGCCGGATCCTCCTCGCACTTCTTGCGCAGACAGGCACCGTCGAACTTGACGGCGCGGACGAGCTCGACCGCGCGGCCGGTGAAGTGCCAGCGGTAGGGCTCGAGCAGCCACGACCAGCCGACGATCTCGCCGGGACCGACGGTCTCGACGGTCACGTCGGCGCGGTTCGGCACGGCCTGGTCGAGCGCGACAAGGCCGTGGCGGACGAGGAAGAAGGTGTCCGCCCGCTCGCCCTCGCGGAACAGCCGCTCTCCGGCCGCGAAGACGACGTTCTGGCCACAGCCCGCGATCAGCTCGAGCTCCTCCTGCTCGAGCCCGCGGAAGACGGGGCTCTCGACGATCAAGGCGTCAAGCGTGCGCATGCCGCTCCTCCTCGGCGCGGATCTCCCGCACCTCTTCGCGAATGTCGATTCCGACGGGGCACCAGGCGATGCAGCGTCCACAGCCGACGCAGCCGAGCGAGCCGAACTGGTCCTCCCAGGTGGCGAGCTTGTGCGTCAGCCACTGGCGATAGCGGGCGCGCGGCGTCGGCCGCGTGTTGCCGCCGTGCACCTCGGCGTATTGCAGGGAGAAGCACGTGTCCCACACCCGAGTCCGCTCGGCGCCCGAGCCGTCGAGCGTGGACGCGTCCTCGACGTGGGTGCAGAAGCAGGTGGGGCAGACGAGCGTGCAGTTGCCGCAGGAGAGACATCGCTCGGCGACCTCGTCCCAGCGCTTCGCCTCGAGATTCCGGAGCAGCAGGGCATGGAGATCCGTGGCGTCGAAGCGGCTCTCCATCTCGCGTGCTGCGCGCGCGACCGTGTCGGCGGCTGCATCGACCTCTGCGGCGGTTGCGGCACGGACCGGCAGCTCGGCCAGCACGGCGTTGCCGGCGGGAGAGCCGGCTCGGACAAGAAAGCGATGCTCGGGGGTGAGGAGCTCCGTCAGCGCGAGGTCGTACCCTTCCGCGGCTTCGGGTCCGCCTCCGAGAGCCGTGCAGAAGCAGAGCGCCGAGGGATCGCCGCAGTCGACCGCGACGAGGAAGACGTCAGCCCGCCGGGCGGCGTAGTCGCGGTCCTCGTACGCGCCTTCGAGGAAGACGCGGTCCTGGATCGCGATCGCGGCCAGCTCGCAGGGACGGACGCCGATGAACGCGGTCGGCTCGGCGGTCGGCGGCTCCTCGTCGACCGCGAAGCCGCCGTTCTGCCTGCGCGCCTGCCAGAGGCGGACCCGCGGCGGCAGCAGCTCGGCCTTCCACGAGTGGGGGCCGACCGCGTAGCCGAACAGCGCCTCGTCCTCGCGGCGGGTGAGCCGGTACGAGGCGGGCGCCTGCTCGTCGGTCCAGCCGGCGGGTAGGGCAGCGGCCGAGTCGAGCTCGGCGTAGGCGATCGCGCCGTCGCGGACCGTCGGGCCGACGAGCCGGTAGCCACGGTCGCGGAGCGCCACGAGCAGCGCGTCCAGGTCTCCCGCGGCGAGCGTGACGGACTCGGTTGTGACCTGCATGAGCAGCGGTCTCCTTCCGTCTTGAAGACTCGTTTGCGGGCTGCAGAGCGGCATCGGTGGCCCGCCGGATCGCGCTGCGGCTTTCCCGCGTGCGACCAAGTGGGTTCCGCCGATTCGCGGAGCAGAGCCGTTTGTCACGCTTTGCACGTGAGCGTGAGCACCGTGGAGCGCCGCCGCTTCCGGGCGCGCGGAGTCGTGCAGGGAGTCGGATTCCGACCCTTCGTGCACCGGCTCGCCCGCGCGCGGGGGCTGGCCGGCTTCGTCTTGAACGATGGCGAGGGTGTCGTGATCGAGGCCGAGGGAGCGCCCGATGCGCTCGACGCGTTTGCGGTCGAGCTCGTCGAGGCCGCACCCGGCCTCGCGCGCGTGGAGTCGCTCGTTGCTGAGCGGCTCCTGCCGCGTGGCGAGCGCGACTTCGCGATCCGGCTCAGCCGGGGCGCTGCGGTGCCCGTCGCCGCGATCATCCCGCCCGACGTCGCCACCTGCGACGAGTGCCTGCGCGAGCTGTTCGACCCGGCCGACCGCCGCTTCCGCTACCCGTTCCTCAACTGCACGCAATGCGGGCCGCGTCTCACCATCGTGCGCTCGGTGCCGTATGACCGCGCGCGCACGACGATGGCGCCCTTCGAGCTGTGCGCCGACTGCCGGCGCGAGTACGAGGACCCGGCCGACCGCCGCTTCCACGCCGAGCCGATCGCATGCCCGGTGTGCGGCCCCAGGTTGTCGATGCCGCTCGAGCACGCCGTCGCGTGCCTGCGCGCCGGCGGCATCCTCGCGGTGAAGGGACTCGGCGGCTACCACCTCGCCTGTGACGCCGGCGACGAGGACGCGGTGGCGCGGCTGCGCGGACGCAAGCACCGCGAGGAGAAGCCGCTCGCGCTGATGACGGGGGTCCCCGACGCGCTCTGCGACGTCGAGCCCGAGGAGCGCGCACTGCTCGAGTCGCCGGCCCGGCCGATCGTGCTCATGCGCAGGCTCCCGGGCGCGCCGGTCGCGGCGTCGGTCGCGCCCGGCTCGCCCTGGCTCGGCGTCATGCTCCCGTACACGCCGTTGCACCACCTGCTCTGGCACGACCTGCAGCGCCCGTTCGTGCTCACGAGCGGCAACCTCAGCGACGAGCCGATCGCCTTCGACGACGAGGAGGCGCGGCGCAGGCTCGGCGGCGTCGCCGATGCCTTCCTCGGCAACGACCGCCGGATCCACCGCCGCTGCGAGGACTCCGTCGTCCGGCGCGGCGCCGTCCTCCGCCGCTCGCGCGGCTTCGCTCCATCGCCGCTGCCCCTTCCCGCCGCGGCGCCCGTCCCTCTCGTCGCCGCCGGCGGCGAGCTCAAGAGCACGTTCTGCGTCGCCCGCGACGCGGAGGCGTTCCTCTCCGCTCACCTCGGCGATCTCGACTCGGAGAGCGCGTACCGCGCGTTTCGCAACGACCTCGCGCTGTACCTCGAGATGCTTGCGGTCGAGCCCGCCGCGGTCGCCTGCGATCTCCATCCGGAGTACCTCTCGACGAAATGGGCGCACGAGCAGAAGCTGCCGCTCGTCGAGGTGCAGCACCACCACGCGCACGCCGCCGCCTGCCTGGCCGAGCACGGCGAGGAGGGGCCCGCGCTCGCGCTCGTCTTCGACGGCACCGGTTACGGCACCGACGGGACACTCTGGGGCGGGGAGCTGCTGCGCGCCGACCTCGGCTCGTTCGAGCGGCTCGCGTGGCTGAACCCCGTGCCGCTTCCCGGCGGTGAGGTGGCGGTGCGCGAGCCTTGGCGGATGGCGGCGATGCATCTCGAGCGCGCCGGTCTCGACGTGCCGTGGCCCGCCTGGCAGACGGTGCGCGCGAGCCTCGCCGTCAACGCGCCGCTCTCCTCGGGGATGGGGCGCCTGTTCGACGCCGTCGCCGCCCTGCTCGGCGTGCGCGACCGCGTCACGTACGAAGGGCAGGCGGCGATCGAGCTCGAGCTGCTCGCGGGCGTCACCCCGGCCGAGCCCTGGCCGTGGCGCTTCGGCGACACCACTTCGCTGGTGACGACGTGTTGCCTGGAGTTGCGGGAGGGGCGTCCGCGCGCGGAGATCGCCGCCGCCTTCCACGAGACCGTCGCGGCGTCGGCCGCCGCCGTCGCGTACGCGCACGCGCGCGCCTGCCGCACGGTCGTCCTCTCGGGCGGCTCGTTCCAGAACCAGCGGCTCGCGGCGTCGACGCGGGCGCGGCTCGAGGCATACGGTCTGCGCGTGCTCGAGCACCGGCTCGTGCCGGCCAACGACGGCGGCATCAGCTACGGCCAGGCGGCCGTGGCGGCGAGGAGGCTCGCATGTGCCTAGGCGTCCCGGGGCAGATTCTCGAGCGGCTCGACGACGGGCTGGCGAAGGTCGATTTCACCGGCGTTCGGCGCACGGTCAGCGTCGCCTTCACGCCGGAGGCCGAGCCGGGCGACTGGGTGCTCGTCCACGTCGGCTTCGCGCTCGCGACGATCGACGAGGACGAGGCCAGGGCGACGCTCGACCTGCTCGGCGAGGCGATCGCCGCGGAGCTCGAACCCGCAGGTAACAAGCTGTTACAAAGGGGGAGAGGGTGAAGTACGTCGACGAGTACCGCGACGGGCGCGCGGCCAAGGCGATCGCGGCCGAGCTACGCACGCTCGTCCGGCCCGGATCCCACGTGAAGCTGATGGAGGTCTGCGGCGGGCACACGCACGCGATCTACCGGCACGGGCTCGACGCGCTGCTGCCGGGCGAGGTCGAGCTCGTGCACGGGCCGGGCTGCCCGGTCTGCGTGATCCCGCTCGGTCGGGTCGACGACGCGATCTGCCTCGCGGAGCGGCCGGAGGTGACGCTCGCGAGCTTCGGCGACATGCTGCGCGTCCCGGGCGGGAGGCGGCGCTCGTTGCTCGAGGCGAAGGCGCGCGGCGCCGACGTGCGCGTCGTCTACTCGCCGCTCGACGCGCTCGGCCTCGCCGTCGCCGAGCCGGAGCGGGAGGTCGTCTTCTTCGGCGTCGGCTTCGAGACGACCGCGCCCGCGACCGCGCTCACGCTGTTGCGCGCCCGGCGCGAGCAGGTGCGGAACTTCTCCGTCTTCTGCAACCACGTCCTGATCGGGCCTGCGCTGCGCGCCATCCTCGACTCGCCGGAGACGCAGATCGACGGCTTCGTGGGACCGGGGCACGTCTCGACCGTGATCGGCACGCGTCCCTACGACTTCGTCTGCAGCGAGTACCACCGGCCGGTCGTCGTCGCGGGCTTCGAGCCGACCGACATCCTCCAGGCGGTGGCGATGCTGCTGCGCCAGCTGCGCGACGGCCGCGCGGAGGTCGAGAACGAGTACGGCCGCGTCGTCCGCGCCGAGGGGAACCCCGCCGCGCTCGCCGCGCTCGCCGAGGTGTTCGCCGTCCGCCCCGACTTCGAGTGGCGCGGCCTCGGCGCCATCCCGCGCAGCGGCCTGCGGATCGCCGACGCATTCGCCGACTGGGACGCCGAACGGCGCTTCGAGGTGCCGGGCGCGCGCATCGAGGATCCGAAGGCCTGCCGCTGCGGCGACGTGCTCCGCGGCCTGGCGAAGCCCTACGAGTGCGGCGTCTTCGGAACGGCGTGCACGCCCGAGCAGCCGCTCGGCACGTGCATGGTCTCGAGCGAGGGCGCGTGCGCCGCGTACTACGCGTACGGTCGTCACCGGAGGGTGGCGTGACCGGCGTGATAACCCTTGCGGACGGCGCCGGCGGCAAGGCGTCGCGCAAGCTCGTCGAGGGGCTGTTCCTCGCCGAGCTCCGCAATCCGCTGCTCGAGCCGCTGGGAGATGCGGCCCTCGTCTCCGCGAACGGCACCAGGCTCGCGTTCACGACCGACTCGTACGTCGTGCGGCCCCTCCGCTTTCCGGGCGGCGACATCGGCGAGCTCGCCGTGAACGGGACGGTGAACGATCTCGCGGTCTTCGGTGCGATCCCGCTCGCGCTCACCGCCGGCTTCGTGCTCGAGGAGGGCTTCCCGCTCGAGGAGCTGCGGGCGATCGCCCGGTCGATGGCGCGCGCCGCGCAGGACGCTTCTGTCTCCGTGGCGGCCGGCGACACGAAGGTCGTCGAGCGCGGCGCTGCCGACGGTCTCTACGTCACGACCTCGGGGATCGGATTGCTCGACCCACGGGTCGAGCTCGATGTGACCCGCGTGCGCCCGGGCGACCGGGTGCTCGTCTCCGGCGGGATCGCGGAGCACGGGATCGCCGTCATGCTCGCGCGCGGGAACCTCGAGCTGGAGCTGGACGTCGAGAGCGACACCGCGGCCCTGCACGGGCTGACCGCCGCGCTCTGCGCTCTCGGCCGGGAGCTGCGCTGGATGCGCGACCCCACCCGCGGCGGGCTGGCGACGACGCTGAACGAGCTGGCGGGCGGGGCGGGTGCGACGGTCGTGCTCCGGGAAGAGGCGATTCCGGTGCGCGAGGACGTCCGGGCGGCCTGCGAGATCCTCGGCATCGATCCGCTCTACGTCGCGAACGAGGGGAAGCTCGTCGCCGTGGTCGCACCGGACGCCGCCGACAGGGCGCTCGCCCTGCTGGGCGCGCTCCCCTTGGGCGCCGACGCGGCGTTGATCGGCGAGATACGCGCGGACGACATTCCGCTCGTCCTGGTCGACACGCCCTTCGGCGGCAGCCGCATCGTCGACATGCTCGTCGGCGACCCGCTGCCGCGGATCTGCTAGGGATTGACGTCGACGAGGTCGGCCGGGCACTTCCAGTACTCGGACGTGCCCGTGACGCCGGAGCTCGTGCAGTTGTGTCGCGTCAGGTCGGGCCAGCCCCCGATCTCCCCCTTCTGGCACGCCACCCATTGCGACCCGTCGGCGAGCCGCTGGACGAGCGTGCACGAGCCGCCGAGACCTGCGGTATGGAGGATGTAGCCGTTCCTGATCCCCACCATGACGGCGACGATGACGACGGCGACGGCGACGACTCCCTTGAGCATGGCGGCATCCCCCGGAGCCTGCCGGAACGGTTTTCACAACGGTTATCGGCTCGCGTTGCAGGGAGCTTGAGGCGGACTACTCCTGCCAGACCGCCTCGAAGGTGCCGAAGCGGAGCTCCGTGTCGTAGTGGAAGCGCGTGTCGTCGACGCGCCGCATGTACTCCTCCCGGTGCTCGGCGGCGAAGGCGTTGTACGCGTCGGCCGACTCCCAGCGGTCGATGACGAAGTAGCGGCCGGGGTTCTCGACGTCGCGCAGGAGCTCGGTGCCGATGTAGCCGGGGCCCTGCTCGAAGAACCGGGCCCACTCGCCGTCGGCACCGTAGGCCTGCTCGAACTCGGCGGCGGCGCGGACCTCGTACGAGAAGACGAGCGCGATCACGGGGCGATTCTTAGCAGGCGCCCGCGGTAAGGTCCTGCGGGTGAGCGCCGAGCCCATCGCCGTGCAGCCCGAAGCCGATGACCGCGCCCGCTTCGCCGGCGTCCTCCGCTTCTACGAGCTCGCGAAGCACCAGGAATGGCAGGTGCGCGACATGCCCTGGGCCGAGATCCCGCCTGTGCCAGAGGGGAAGGGCTCGCCGGAGCGGCAGGCTCGCCGACGCGACGTCTGGCGCTCCGTCGTCATGCAGCAGCTGCAGGCGGACATCATCGCCGTCGAGATGTCGGCGCAGCTGCTGAACGCCGCTCCCGACCCCGAGGCGAGGCTCTACTACTCGACGATGGTGCAGGACGAGTCGCGCCACACCGAGGCATGGCTGAAGCTGATCGGCCAGGTCGGCGGCGAGGGCGAGCGCGATCCGCACCTGGACACGCTCGGGCACATGTTCCTCGAGGCGGACTCGCTCGAGGAGAAGGTCTTCCTCATGCAGGTCTTCTTCGAGCGGCTGATCATCCCGCGCTTCAAGCTGATCGCCCGCTCGTCTCGCGGCACCGTCCTCGAAGACCTCTGCAACCGGCTCGCGATCGACGACGGCATCCACCACGGCTCCGGGATGGCGTACGAGCGGATCCTGCTGGAGCGGGCGCCGAGGAAGGTCAGGGCGGAGCTGATCGAGGCCGCTAACCGGATGCTCCCGGAGTTCGCCGCGCACGCGCTCTGGCGCCCGAAGGTGCGCGAGATGATCGGCCAGCTGATGGAGGCCCGCGACCGGGAACGCCTCAAGACCGAGCTGAACCACGGGGTACGCCTCGCCAAGTCGCTCGGCCTCGACGTCTCGGACGTCGCCCTGCCGTTCTGAGGGCTCAGGTCACGAAGAACGGGGCGGTATGCCTGGCTCGTGCTCGGAGCACCGCATTTCCGCTGGGGGCGGGATTGCAGGTTCGATGGACGTCGGAGTAGACGTTCTTCGGCACGCCCAGAGGCCGCTCATTTGCCTGATCCCCAGTGAGCAGGCCGATCGGCGGCGATGGTTGTCAACACCCGCTCACGGCGCTCGAAGGAGGCCGGAGGTTACGACAGGCGAAGCCGCCGTAACCGGAGGCCGGATCCACGCGGGCGGAGATGCGAGGCGCCGCCGCCCGCGCCGCGGCACGCGTCGCCTCGTACCCAAAGCGGGCGCCGGCTCCGCCGGCGCCCGCTCTGCGGAGCACTACCTCGAACTGAGCCGGAACCGTAGGTTCCGGCTCAGCGCAACCCGCCGCGCTCGAAGTGGGCGCGGAAGAAGCTCTCCGAGCCTGCGGTTGCCATGGCGGCCGACGCCGAGATCTCCAGCGCGAGCGCTGCCGCCGCGACGAGCTGCGCGAGGCGGTAGACCTTCCCCGGGCCGGCGCAACCCATCAGCGCGAGCCACTCGCGCGCGGTCGGCAGCGTCGTGCCGCCGCCGATGGTCCCGACCTCGAGGCCGGGGAAGCGGATCGAGACGTGGAGGCCGCCCTCGACGCGGCGGCTGGTGCCGTGTGCCATCGAGCTCGTCCCGACCATGCCGAGGTCCTGGCCCGTCGCTGCGAAGATCGCCGCTACGGCGGATGCGGGCGTGAACGCGACCGACTGCATCCCGGACGCGACGGCGCCGTGCGTGCCCGCCCAGGCGAGCTCGTCGAGGTCGCCGGCGGTCGTGCGGAGCACGCGGCGGATCGCCTCGTCCGTCAGCGTCGCCTCTGCGACGACGGTCTTGCCGTGGCCGGACTGGAAGTACTCGTACGACGACTTCTTGTCGCCGCCCATGTTCGCCTCGAGCACGACCCGCTCGATCACGACCGGCGCCGCGGGCGACACGAACGCCGTGTTCAGCGCGTACGCGTTGCGGGTCATCATGTTCGGCCCGACGGCGTCGCCCGTCGTGAAACGCCAGAGCACGTGGCACATCGGCCCCACGACATGCGTGTTCACCTCGCGCAGCACGGCATGCCTCGAGAGCTCCGGGATGTCGGCCGCACGCAGCCAGTCGCGCATCTCGTCGACGCGCGCCTCGATCCAACGCGCGAGCGCGAGCGCGTCGCCGGTGTCGCGGCAGACGAAGCACGAGGCGCGCGTGATCCGGTCGGCGACGACGTGCGTCCGGAAGCCGCCCGACTCGGCAACCGCCTTCGCGCCGCGCTGGAGCGACACCGTCAGCCCGCCCTCCGTGTGCGCGAGTGGAACGACGACGTCCTCCTCGGCGCGGCCGGTCTCGACGACGGCGCCGTCCGCGGAGAGCTCGTAGGCGCCGAGCGAGACGTGGAGCTCCGCGACCGAGACGGGGATGACCGCAGTGCCCGTCACCGACTCCGCCACCTTCGCGTAGGGCTCGAGGTCGACGTCGCCGTCGAGCCCGAGCGTCCTGCGGCGCGCCGCGATCGACGCGGGGTCGTTCTTGCGGGGAAGTCGCTTCTCGTTCGCCACGGGGGCATTCTGGACTAACCTCAGGCCGATGACCGCCACCCGCATCGACGGCAAGGCCCTCGCGGCGAAGGTGCGCGAGGAGGTCGCCGCCGAGGTCGCCGAGGTGGGCGCGCTCGGGCTCGCCACCGTTCTCGTCGGGGACGACCCCGCCTCCGACGTCTACATCCGCGGCAAGCAGAAGGCCGCCCAGAGCGTCGGCATCGACGCGCGCGACATCCGTCTGCCGGCGGAGACGAGCGAGGAGGAGCTGCTCGCCCTCCTCGCCGAGCTCAACGCGGACGACGCCGTGGACGGGATCCTCGTCCAGCTGCCGCTGCCGAGCCACATCGAGGAGGCGAAGGCGATCGGCGCCGTCGACCCCGGGAAGGACGTCGACGGCTTCCACCCGGTGAACGCCGGGCTGCTCTACCTCGGCCGGCCCGCCCTGGTGCCGGGGACGCCGCTCGGGATCATGCGCATGCTCGCCGAGTACGAGATCGAGCCGAAGGGCGCCCACGCCGTCGTCGTCGGCCGCTCGAACATCGTCGGCAAGCCGATGGCGCACCTCCTGCTCCAGTCGCACGCGACGGTGACGATCTGCCATTCGCGCACGCGGGACCTCGAACGGCACACGCTCGACGCGGACATCCTCGTCGCCGCGATCGGCAGGCTCCACGTGATCCGCGCCGACATGGTGAAGCCGGGGGCGACCGTGATCGACGTCGGGATGAACCGCACCGACGACGGGCTGTTCGGGGACGTCGACCCGGCGGCGGGCGAGCGTGCCGCCTTCATGACGCCGGTGCCGGGCGGCGTCGGGCCGATGACGATCGCGATGCTCCTGAAGAACACGGTCGCGGCTGCACGCGCCCGGCGCGCCGCGGCTATTGCCAAGTCCGCGGGCTGAGTTCTACACTCCGCCTGCTTCACCTATCGGTCGGCGGCTCGGTGCCCGAGTCGTCGTTGTTTGTGTTGTTTAGGAGGATCCGTTGGCAGAGGGCACCGTCA
>Ga0187780_10000276_pt1 | contig 38976 bp, 41 predicted proteins | sample 1015_Q2_SP10_20__FD_132429 | JGI IMG/M metagenome (GOLD analysis project Ga0187780, IMG submission 132429) | Tropical peat soil microbial communities from peatlands in Department of Meta, Colombia - 1015_Q2_SP10_20_MG | ecosystem: Environmental > Terrestrial > Soil > Wetlands > Peat | place...
GATCGAGGTCGAGCTTCGGCCCGCCGGGAAGAAGGTGCAGCGGCTCTCGCTCCTCTCCGGCGGCGAGAAGGCGCTCGGCGCGATCTCGTTCCTGTTCGCGCTCTTCCTCGCGCGGCCGTGCCCCTTCTACCTCCTCGACGAGGTCGAGGCCGCGCTCGACGACACGAACATCGGCCGCTTCGTCGCGCTGCTCCGCCAATACGCCGAGCGCGCGCAGTTCGTCGTGATCACCCATCAGAAGCGGACGATGGAGGCGGCCGACATCCTCTACGGCGTCACGATGGGCGGTGACGGCATCTCGCAGATCCTCTCGCGGCGCCTGCCGCGCGAGGAGGCGCAAGCGGTCAGCGCGGCGTAGCCTTTGCGGCGCGATGCCGCACGACCACGCCACGAAGGTGCCGCGCAAGCTCTACGAGCAGGAGTTGCTGCGCCTCCAGGCGGAGCTCGTGAAGCTGAAGGAGTGGGTGCGGGTGAACGGCGTGCGTCTGGTCGTCGTCTTCGAAGGCCGCGACGCAGCCGGCAAGGGCGGCGCGATCAAGCGGATCACCGAGTACCTCAACCCGCGCGTCGCGCGGATCGTCGCGCTGCCGGCGCCGACGGAGCGCGAAGAGGGGCAGTGGTACTTCCAGCGTTACATCGCGCACCTGCCGACGGCGGGCGAGATCGTCCTCTTCGACCGCAGCTGGTACAACCGTGCCGGCGTCGAGCACGTGATGGGCTTCTGCACGCCGGACGAATATCGCCGCTTCCTCCAGCAGTGCCCGATCTTCGAGCGCCTGCTCGTCGAGGACGGCATACACCTCGTCAAGTACTGGTTCTCGGTCAGCGACGAGGAGCAGGAGCGCCGGTTCCGCTCGCGTCTCGAGGACACGCTTCGGAGCTGGAAGCTCTCGCCGATGGACCTCGAGTCGCGAGCCCGCTGGGTCGACTACTCCCGGGCAAAGGACGAGATGTTCGTCCACACGGACATCCCCGAGGCTCCCTGGTACGTCGTCGAGGGTGACGACAAGCGCCGTGCGCGCCTCAACTGCATCGCCCATCTGCTCTCGCTCGTGCCGTACGAGGACGTGCTCGAGACGCCGCTCGAGCTGCCGGTCCGGCCGCCGGAGAGCGACTACAAGCGGCCTCCGCGGGAGCTCTTCCGCTACGTCCCGGACTACACGGCGACGCTGCTCGGCGAGTGATGCTCTACGATCCAGCCCACTTCGAGCCGCTCGTCGACGAGTCGTGGGACGAGGCTCGGGTCCGCGACGCGATCCGCGCGATCGTCGCCGACGCGGACGCCGCGTACAGCCCGGACGGGCTCTGGCCGGCGCACGAGTGGGACGGCTGGGACGCGCCGCTGCCGCTGAAGAACCTCTACGTCGGCGCGGCCGGCGTCGTCTGGGCTCTGAACCGCCTGCGGCTCCACGCGGAGTCGGCGCTCGACCTGCGCACGGTCGCATTGCGCGCGCTCGAGCTCTGGCGGGAGGAGCCGGACTTCGAGCGAAACGAGATCAAGCCGGAGCCGGCCGAGTCGTCGCTCTTCTGCGGCGAGACCGGCCCGCTGCTCGTCGCCTGCCTCCTCGGCGCCGGCGGCTCGCTCGCCGACGAGCTCCTCGCACGCGTGCGCGCGAACGTCGCGAACGAGGCGGAGGAGCTCTTCTGGGGCACCCCCGGCACGCTGGTCGCGGCGGCCGCGATGGGGTGGGACGACGCTGCGCGCGAGAGTGCGGACGCGCTCGCCTCCCGCCGCGACGCCGACGGCCTCTGGACGCAGCGACACTACGGCCCGACCGTTCGCAGCCTCGGCGCTCCGCACGGGCTCGTCGGGAACGTCGGCGCCCTGCTGCGCGTCGAGCACGACCGGAACGACGCGCTCGGGCGGGAGACGGCGGCGATCCTCGCCGCGCACGCGATCGTCGAGGACGGGCTCGCCACCTGGCCGCTCGGCTTCGGCGGCGGGCTCGAGGCACGCGACGGCCAGATCAGGCTCCAGTGGTGCGGCGGCGCGCCCGGAATCGTGATCGCGGCGGGCGGGTACCTCGACGAGGAGCTCCTCCTCGCCGGTGCCGAGCTCGTCTGGCGGGCCGGCCCGCACAACGACGAGAAGGGCCACGGCATCTGCCACGGCACCGCCGGCAACGGCTTCGCGCTCCTGAAGGCGTTCGCGCGCACGGGCGACGAGCGCTGGCTCGAGCGCGCCCGCCGCTTCGCCGTCCATGCCCTGGCGCAGGTGGAGCGGCTCCGCGCTGCACGCGGCCGCGGCCGCTACTCGCTCTGGACCGGCGACGTCGGGACGGCGCTCTACGCGGCCGCGTGCATCGACGCGGACGCGCGCTACCCCGTGCTGGACTAGGCCCGGCCCCGCCCGCGGAGCTGTTTCACTCCCCTGCGATTCGGCGTCTGCGCGTGCATCTTCGCGATGAGCGACTCCGTCCACGCGCGACCGCGACGCGTGAAGTCGAGCAGCAGCTCGAGCTGCTCCACCGTGTAGTCGGGGAACGTGGCGAGCACGTCCTCGTCGGCGCCGTAGATCGAGTTGCCCATCCTCTTCACCTTCGGCGTCGCCTGGACGAGCACCCGCCGCCGGTCGTCCGGATCGCGCACCCGCTTTGCCCAGCCCGCCCGCTCGAGGCGGTCGAGCACGCTCGTCACGGCGCCGGTCGTCAAGTGCATCCTCTGCGCGAGCTCGCCCGCGGTGATCGCACCCACGTGCTGGTCGAGCACGTCGAGCGCGCGCGCGTCCGTGCGGTTGAGCCCGAAGCGGTCGGCGACCGCCTGGTCGAGCGCATCGGTCGCCACCTGGGAGGCGCGGACCTCGGCGATCAGGGAGCGGATGAGCTGTTCTCTTGACAATCCAATAGTTCGATATCTAAGATAATGACCGATCTAGATGAATGGTAGCGCGGAGAGGAGCCGGATGGAAGGTTCGGCGGTCGAGGCGGAAGGCCTCGTCAAGACGTATCCGAAGGGCGTGCGCGCGCTCGACGGGGTCGGCTTCGCCGTCGAGGCCGGCACCGTGTTCGGCCTGCTCGGCCCGAACGGCGCCGGCAAGTCGACGACGGTGAAGATCCTGACGACGCTCACGCTCCCGGACGAGGGCCGCGCGCTCGTCGCGGGCCACGACGTCGTCCGCGAGCCGATGCGCGTGCGCGAGGCGATCGGCGTGGTCGGGCAGAAGCCCGGCATCGATCCGGACGCGACCGGCCGCGAGAACCTGCGCCTGCAGGGCGACCTCTACGGGCTGCCGCCGCGTGTGGCACGTGCGCGCGCGGACGAGCTGCTCGAGCGCTTCCGCCTGGCCGACGCGGCCCGGCGGATCGTGCGCACCTACTCGGGCGGCATGCAGCGAAAGCTCGACGTCGCGCTCGGGCTCGTGCACCGACCCGAGGTTCTCTTCCTCGACGAGCCGACGACGGGCCTCGACCCGGAGGCGCGTGCGGACATGTGGGAGGAGATCGAGCGGCTCGCGCACGCCGAGGGCGTCACCGTGCTGCTCACGACGCACTACCTCGAGGAGGCCGACCGGCTCGCCTCGCGGCTCGCGATCGTCGACCGCGGGCGCATCGTCGCGGCCGGCACGCCCGACGAGCTGAAGAGCGGGCTTCGCGGCGACACGCTCGTCGTCGAGCTCGCCGTGTCGGTGAACGGGCGCGCGCTCGACGCCGTCGGCCGCGTGGAGGGCGTGCGCGAGGCCTCGGTCGACGGCCGCGTGCTGCGCGCACGCGCGGACGAAGGAGCGCGCGCGGTTCCGGCCGTGCTCGCCGCGCTCGAGGCGGCCGGCGTGTCGGTCGCGGCTGCGACGGTCGCACGGCCGTCGCTCGACGACGTCTACCTCCGCCACGCCGGGCGGACGTTCGGTGCCGCCGAAGCGGAGGACGTCCGCCGATGAGGCTCGCGATCCGTCAGACGCTCTCGCTCACGAAGCGGCTGCTCCTCGCGCTTTGGCGCCAGCCCTGGTTCGTGGCGATCACGCTCGTCCAGCCGATGATCTGGCTGCTGCTCTTCGGCGCGCTGTTCAAGAAGGTGATCGACATCCCCGGCTACCACGGCGGCTCGTATCTCGAGTTCCTCACACCGGGCATCGTGATCATGAGCGCGCTCTTCTCCGCCGGCTGGAACGGCATGTCGCTCATCGACGCGATCGACCGCGGCGTCATGGACCGCTTCCTCGTCTCGCCCGTCTGGCGCGGTGCCCTGATCGCGTGCGGTGTCCTGAACGTCGCGGCCGTGATCGTGATCCAGTCGCTCGTGATCGTCGCCGTCGCGTTCGCGGCCGGCGCGAGCTTCTCGGTGCTCGCCGTGCTGATGATGCTCGCGCTCGCGGTGCTGCTCGGCGCTCCGATCGCGGCGCTCTCGAGCGCGCTCGCGCTCGTGACCCGGCAGGAGGAGTCGCTGATCGGCGCGGTGCAGTTCGTCGTCCTACCGGCGACATTCCTCAGCTCCGGGCTGATGGCCGCGAACCTGATGCCCGGCTGGATCCGGGACGTCGCGCGCTTCAACCCGGTCAACTGGGCGGTCACGGCGGCGCGGGCGGTCGCGTCGGCAGGCACCGACTGGGGGCTCGTCGGCGAGCACGCTGCGCTGCTCGCGGCAATGCTGCTCCTCTGCGGGTGGCTCGCGACGCGGGCGCTCCGGGTCTACCAGCGGGCGGTGTGAGCGACCCGGCTACGCTCCGGCCTGTGGCGCGGAGCTGGGGTGAGCTGCTGGGGGAGGCGGACGCCTCCCCCGAGCCCGAGGCGGCGCGGGCGGGCTTCTTCTCCCGCCTGCGCGACTCGCTTGCGAAGTCGCGCCGTGCGCTCACCGAGCAGATTCAGGCCGCCGCCTTCGACCCCGGCGACGACCGTGCCTGGGAGCGGCTCGAGGAAGCGCTCATCCTCGCCGACGTCGGCGTCCCCGCCACTGCGGAGCTCGTGCGCCGGCTCGAGGCCCGCGGCGAGCTCGGCGATCTCGGCGAGGCGCTCGCGGAGGAGGCCGCAGAGCTGCTCGGCGATCCCGGCACGATCCACCTCACCGGGAAGCCGAGCGTGATCCTCGTCGTCGGCGTCAACGGCACGGGCAAGACCACGACGATCGGCAAGCTCGCGGCGACGCTCGCCGAGCACGGGCACTCGGTCGTGGTCGCGGCCGCGGACACCTTCCGCGCAGCGGCTGAGGAGCAGCTCGAGATCTGGGCGCAGCGCGCAGGCGCCGATTTCGTCGGCTCCGAGCGCGGCGGCGATCCCGCCGCAGTCGCCTACGACGCGATCGAGGCGGCGCAGGCGCGCGGCCGGGACGTCGTCATCGTCGACACCGCCGGCCGCCTGCACACGCAGGCGAACCTGATGGAGGAGCTCGCGAAGGTGCGGCGCGTGATCGCGGGCAAGCTCGAGGGCGCGCCGCACGAGACGCTGCTCGTCGTCGACGCGACGACCGGCCAGAACGGCCTCCAGCAGGCGCGGCTCTTCGGCGAGACCGCCGGCGTGACCGGCGTCGCCCTGACGAAGCTCGACGGCTCCGCGAAGGGCGGCGTCGCGATCCCGATTGCGTACGAGCTCGGCCTGCCGGTGAAGCTGATCGGGGTGGGGGAGCAGCTCGACGACCTGCGTCCTTTCGACCCGCAGGACTTCGCCAGGGCCCTCGTCTCCGGCTGACGGGTACCCTGGCAGCCTATGTTCGACACCCTCTCGGACAAGCTCCAGGGCGCGCTCGGCGACCTCCGCAGCCGCGGCGTCCTCGACGAGGAGGCGATCTCGCGCGCGATGCGCGAGATCCGCCTCGCGCTGCTCGAAGCCGACGTCAACTTCGACGTCGTGAAGGAGTTCGTCGCGCACGTGCGCGAGCGCGCCGTCGGGCAGGACGTCCTCAAGAGCCTCACTCCCGGCCAGCAGGTCGTGAAGATCGTCCACGAGGAGCTGACGGAGCTGATGGGGACGGGCTCCTCGCAGCTCGCCTTCGCCTCGCGGCCGCCGACGACGATCCTCCTCGCCGGCCTCCAGGGCTCCGGCAAGACGACCGCCGCCGCCAAGCTCGCGCTGCTGCTCCAGAAGGACGGCCGGAAGCCTGCGCTCGTCGCCGCCGACCTGCAGCGCCCTGCCGCGATCGACCAGCTCGTCCAGCTCGGCGCCCAGATCGGAGTGCCGGCCTACGCGGAGGAGCGCAGCGACCCGGTCGGGGCGGTGCGCGACGGGATCGAGCGGGCGAAGGCGGACGGGCGCGACGTCGTCGTCCTCGATACCGCGGGCCGCCTCCACATCGACGAGCCGCTGATGGAGGAGCTCGCAGCAGTGCGGCGGGAGGCGAAGCCGCACAACGTGCTCCTCGTCCTCGATGCGATGACGGGGCAGGAGGCGGTCAACGTCGCGAAGGCGTTCCAGGAGCGTGTGGACTTCGACGGCGTGCTGATGACGAAGCTCGACGGCGACGCGCGCGGCGGCGCGGCGCTGTCGGTGCGGGCCGTCACCGGCCGACCGATCAAGCTCGCCTCCGTCGGCGAGAAGCTCGACGCGCTCGAGTGGTTCCATCCCGACCGGATGGCGTCGCGCATCCTCGGCATGGGCGACGTGCTCACGCTGATCGAGCGGGCCGAGGCGGCGGTCGAGGACGACGAGAAGGAGGAGCTCGAGCGCCGCGTGCTCGCGGGCGAGTTCAGCTTCGACGACTTCCTCAAGAGCTACAAGATGCTACGGCGAATGGGCCCGCTCCAGGGCGTGCTGAAGCTGATCCCCGGGATGGGCAAGCAGCTCGAGGGGCTCGACCAGGTGAACGAGAAGGAGCTCGGCCGGGTGGAGGCGATCATCCTGTCGATGACGCCGCACGAGCGGCGCGTGCCGCACGTGATCGACGGCTCGCGGCGCAAGCGGATCGCCGCCGGCAGCGGCACGACGGTCACGCAGGTGAACCAGCTGCTCGAGGCGCGAAAGCAGATGGCCAAGATGATGAAGGCGATGGGTTCGGGCAAGATGCCGTCGCTTGCGACGCTGCAGCCCCAGGGCGGGGCCGCCACGGGCAAGCCTCGCCCGAGCGCGACACGCAAGTCCTCCAGCAAACGAAAGAAGAAAGCGAGAAGGTGATGCCATGGCAGTCAAGTTGAGGCTGACGCGCGTCGGCTCGAAGAAGAACCCGATCTATCGGGTCGTCGCCGCCGACTCGCGCTCCCCGCGCGACGGCAAGTTCATCGAGATCCTCGGCCGCTACAACCCGCAGAGCGAGCCGTCGCTGATCGAGCTGGACGAGGAGAAGGTGCGTGGCTGGCTCGCGAACGGCGCGCAGCCGACGGCCCCGGTGGCGAAGCTCCTGAAGATCAGGGGTATCGCGTAGTGCCCCTTCAGGCTGAAGGGCACTGATGGCCGAGCTGCTCGCCGAGCTCGCACGCCGGCTCGTCGACGAGCCCGACGCCGTGCGGGTCGAGCAGACCGAGGGTGAGGACGGCTCGCTCGTCCTTCGCCTGCACGTCGCCGAGGGCGACGTCGGCAAGGTGATCGGCCGCCAGGGCCGGCTCGCTCGTGCGCTGCGCACGATCGTCCGCGCAGGCGGCCCCAACGCAGGGCGCAGGCTTCAGCTCGAGATCGCCGGGTGATCGCAACGCTCGACGACGTGCACGGCGGTCTCCGTGCGCCCGCGTATTTCGAGACACTTGCCGTCGGCGCCTGATCTCGTGCCGGTCGGGCGGGTCGGCCGTCCGCACGGGCTCGACGGCTCGTTCTTCGTCGAGGAGCCGAGCGAGCGGCCGGAGACGTTCGCCGCCGGAGCGACGCTCTTCGCAGACGGGACGCCGGTGAAGGTCGTCGCCGCCAAGCGCGGCTCGCACGACCGGCCGGTGATCCGCCTCGACCGGCGGGTCGAGCGCGGAGCGACGCTCGCGGTGCCGCGCGCCGAGCTGCCGCCGCTCGGCGAGGACGAGTACTACGCGTTCCAGCTCGTCGGGCTCGCCGTCGAGGAGGAGGAGGGCCGGTTCCTCGGGCGTGTCGTCGACGTGCTCGACTACCCTGCCAACGACGTGCTCGAGCTCGATTCGGGTGTGTCGCTGCCGCTCGTGGGGGCCTGCGTGCGGCAGGTCGATCTCGAGGGCGGGCGAATCGTTGTCTCCGTAGGCTTCGCCGACCCCGAATGAGAATCGACATCTTCACGCTCGTGCCGCACGCCTTCGCGTGGCTCACCGAGCAGCGGCCGCTCGCCGGCGTGCTCGGCGGCGAGCTCGAGCTGCGGCTCTTCAGCTACCGCGACACGACGCCGCTGCGGGCCGGACAGGTCGACGACGAGCCGTACGGCGGAGGCGCCGGGATGGTGTTGCGGGTCGACGTCGTCGCGGCGGCACTCGACGCCGCCTACGGAGGCGTGCCGGAGCACCGCATCGTCGCCCTGACGCCGCAGGGGCGCCCGCTGACGCAGGCCGTCGTCGAGGAGCTCGCGAAGGATGACGCGCTGACGCTGCTCTCGGCCCGGTTCGAGGGCTTCGACGAACGGGTGGTGCAGCACCTCGCGAGCGACGCGATCTCGGTCGGCCCCTACGTCCTCTCGAACGGCGACCTGCCCGCGATGGTGCTCCTCGACGCGATCGCCCGGCGGCTCCCCGGCGCGCTCGCGGAGGGCTCGGGCGAGCTCGAGAGCTTCTCCGAGGAGCTCGGCGGCGGGCTCGAGTACCCGCACTACACGAGGCCGCCCGAGTTCCGCGGCTGGACGGTGCCGGAGGTGCTCCTCTCAGGCGATCACGCCCGGATCGAAGCGTGGCGCAGGGAGGGGATCCGGTGAGCGACCCGCTCGGACGCATCTTCCCGGGCCTGCCGCGCAACGTCCGCGTCGTGCTCGACTGGGTGATCACGATCGTCGGCGCGATCGCCATCGTGCTCGCGCTGAAGCAGTGGGTCGTCAACCCGTACCGGATCCCGTCGTCGTCGATGGAGCCGACCCTGCACTGCGCGAGGCCGGGCCCGGGCTGCGAGGCGAGGTTCGGCGACCGCGTGCTTGCCAACCGCTTCATCTACCGGTTCGAGAACCCGAAGCGCGGCCAGATCATCGTCTTCAAGACGCCGCCGCTGGCCAAGGTGCGCTGCGGTGCGGGCGGCACCTTCGTGAAGCGGCTGATCGGGCTGCCAGGGGACACGGTCCACGAGGACGAGCTCGGATTCATCTGGATCAACGGGAAGAAGCTCAACGAGCCCTACATCCAGGCGTCCCGGCGGCTCGGCGACACGAACCGCGGCAAGACCTGGCACGTCCCCGCCGGTGAGTACTTCTTCATGGGCGACAACCGCAACTCGTCGTGCGACTCCCGCTACTGGGGCTCGGTGCCGCGGAAGAACCTGATCGGCGAGGTCTTCTTCGTCTACTGGCCTCCCAACCGGATCGGCTTCCGCTAGTCCGTCGCCCCTACGGCGGGCGTCAACCGCGTTCCGCTACGATTGCGCGTCGGCCCATCGGGCCGCCTCTGCCATGAGCAAGATCATCGACTCGATCGAGCGTGCCCAGCTGCGCAAGGTGCCCCGCTTCAAGGCGGGCGACACCGTGCGCGTCCATTTCCAGGTGATCGAGGGCAGCCGCCGCCGCGTCCAGGTCTACGAGGGGATCGTGATCAAGCGGCAGGGCTCCGGCGCCCGCGAGACCTTCACGGTGCGCAAGCAGTCGTTCGGCGTCGGCGTCGAGCGGACGTTCCCGCTCCATTCGCCGAAGATCGAGAGGATCGACGTCGTCGCGATCGGCGACGTCAACCGCGCGAAGCTCTACTACCTGCGCGGCCGCGTCGGCAAGAAGGCGCGTGTGCGCGAGAAGCGCTACGGGGCAGGGCCGGTGCTCGAGGACGCATTCGACGAGCCGCTCGAGGCCGTCGAGGAGCCGGAGGAGACCGAGGCCGTCGAGGAGCCCGAGGTCGAGGCGGTGGAGCTGGAGCCCGTGGCGGGCGAGGCCAAGCCCGTCCCGGCCGAGTAACGCCTCTCCGGAGACTTCCGCACAGCGAGGGGCGCGCGCTGGGGCGCGCGCTATTGTCGGTCGGTGAAGCGGACCGGGCAGCGGCTCCTCCAGTTCGACCGGAAGCTCGGGGCGCGGTTTGTCGCAGGCACCGACGAGGCGGGCCGCGGCTCGCTCGCGGGCCCGCTCGTCGTCGCCGGCGTCCTGCTCGACTACGGCGCGCTGAAGGAGCATCGCGTCCGCCCGCTCACCTACCTGAACGACTCGAAGCAGTGCTCCGAGGAGCGGCGCGAGGAGCTCTTCCACGCCGTGCTCGGCTGCGCCGAGCGGGTCGCGGTGCGCGTGATCCCGGCGAACGAGATCGACCGCAACGGGCTGCACCGCTCGAACCTCGCCGGGCTGCGCGCGATGCTCGAGGCGCTCTCGCCCCCGGCCGAGGCGTGTCTCGTCGACGGGTTCCGGCTCGGGCCGCTTGCGCCCGCGCACGCCGCCATCGTCGACGGCGACACGAAGAGCGCCGCGATCGCGGCCGCGTCGATCGTCGCGAAGGTGACGCGCGACCGGTTGATGCGGCGCCTCGACGCGCTCTATCCGGCGTACGGCTTTGCCCAGCACGTCGGCTACATCACGCCGGGCCACGCCGCCGTGGTGCGCGAGCGCGGTCCCTGCGCGGTGCACCGTCTCAGCTTCCAGGCCCTCTGCTACCGCGTGGAGACCGCTGCGTAGCGGCCACGCGGCCGAGCGCCGCGCCCTCTGGTGGTACCGGCTGCACGGCTGGCGGATCCTCGGCGCGAACGTCTGGGCGGGCGGCAACGAGCTCGACCTGATCGTGCGCCGCGGACGTGAGCTGCGCTTCGTCGAGGTGAAGGGAAAGGGAGGCGCCGGCTTCGGCGACCCGCTGGAGATGGTGACGGCCGAGAAGCAGCGCCGCGTGCGCCGCGCCGCCGCGGCGTGGCTGTCGGCGCATCCCCAGCTCAGCCGCCTGCGCGTCGGCTTCGACGTCGTCGCGGTCCGAGACGGAGCGCTCGAACGGGTCTCCGATGCGTTCGGGTAGCCTCCGGGCATGACGGAGGCGCGGCTGGTCGAGGACGAGAACGGCGGGCTCGGGCCGGCGGACGAGGGCTGGTTCATCGTCAATGCGCGCGAGACGGGCTGGAGCGCGGGCGACTTCGGCAAGGGGTGTTCGTTCGAGAGCAAGGAGGCCCGCTTCCCGCAGCTCGGGATCAACCTCAACGTCCTCGAGCCGGGCCAGCCGATGTGCCTGTATCACCGCGAAAACGCGCAGGAGGACTTCCTCGTGCTCTCCGGAAGGTGCTTGTTGCTCGTCGAGGGCGAGGAGCGGCCGCTGCGGCCGTGGGACTTCGTCCACTGCCCGGCCGGCGTCGACCACGTCTTCATAGGCGCGGGGGACGGCCCCTCGCTCGTGCTCGCCGTCGGCGCGCGCGTCGAGCGGGAGGAGATCGTGTATCCGGCCGAGCCGGTTGCACAGCGCCACGGCGCGGCCGTCGAGGTCGAGACGCCGAGTCCGGAGGAGGCGTACGCGGGCTATTCGGTCGGCCGCGTCCGCTACGAGGAGGGCTGGCTGCCCGAGTAGGACCTCCCGCCGCCGTCGCCCCGTATCGGTGACATGGCGCTGCTCGCCCTGCTGCTCGCGCTCGGCCCGTGGGACCTCCGCTGCCCGTCGATGCCGGCGGCGGTGCAGCCGGCAGCGCGCGCCTTCGTCCCGTGGGCAGGCCCCGGCGCGCAGCGGGCACTTCACGCCGGGCCGGTGTGGCTGCACGCTCTGTCGTCGCACACGGCGATCTCCCGCGACGGCGACGACACCGATCCGCAGGGCTACTACCTGCACCGCGCGCTCATCGCAGTGGCACCGTCGCACCGAGGCGCCGTGACGCTGACGGGTGCCCGGCTCGGGAAGCCGGTCGTGCGCGGCCGGCTCGGATTCGAGCGCGACGCGCCGCCGTGCGATGTCGCCGGCGACGTCGTCTCGTGCGGCGTCCCGTCGCACCGGTGGACGTCGGCGCTCCACGTCCCGGCCGGCAGCGGCTGGCGTCTCGTCGGAACCATGCTGCGGATCGGCCGCACCGGCTGCTTCCATATCACCGCTGCCGGCGCGCGCCTGCGCGTCTCGCTGCCGCTCGCAGTACCCGGCCCCGACTGGGGCACGCCCGGCTGGTAGCCAGGACAGCGGCGCCCGCCGTCGAAACCCCTTCTCCATGGCCGTCACGCAGGACGAGCTGTACGCGACGCTGGACCTCGAGCTCTCCTGGTCGGAGAGTGCCCTCCCCGAGCACGTGCGCACGAAGCACGTGCACCGGCTGCACCCGTATCACGGCAAGTTCATCCCGCAGCTCGTCGAGGTGCTGCTCGACCGCTACCTACCTGCGGGCGGGCACGTGCTCGATCCGTTCGCCGGCTCGGGGACGACACTCGTGCAGGCGCTCGAGTCGGGGCTCGACGCGACGGGTGCCGAGCTCGCCGCGTTCAACTGCCTGCTCATGCGCGTGAAGACGTCGCGCTACGACGTCGTCGCGCTCGGCGCCGAGCTGCGCGACGCGTGCGCGCGACTCGACTCGCTGCCGGTCAAGCGGCGAACGCCGAGCCCGTACCTGCGCGAGTGGTACGCCCCGCGCGCCTCGGCGGAGCTGCTCGCCTTCCGCGATCTCGCCGGCGAGTACGAGCACGCCGACGTGCTGCGCGTGATCCTGTCGCGGGCCGCACGCTCGGCCCGCCGCGCCGCCCATTTCGACCTCGAGGCTCCGGGCGAGCCTCGGACCGGCGAGTACTGGTGCCACAAGCACCGTCGCGTGTGCCGCCCGGTCGAGTCCGCGCTCGGCTTCCTCCGCCGCTACACCCTCGACACGCTCGCGCGCATCGAGGCGTTCGCGGAGCTCCGCGGCCTGGACTGCGAGGCGCATGTGCTCCACGGGGATGCGTGCACCGTCGAGTATGCGGATACGTTCGACGGCGTTCTCACCTCGCCGCCCTATCCGGGGTTGATCGACTATCACGAGCAGCACCGCTACGCCTACGAGCTGCTCGGCCTCGACGACCGGCGCGAGCTCGAGCTCGGCGCCGCGGAGGCCGGGACGTCGCGGGCGGCGATCGAGGCGTACCGGGACGGCATCGCCGCCGCGCTCGCGAACGCCGCGGCGGCCCTCGACGAGGATGCGCCGGTGCTGATCGTCGTCAACGACCGGCGCAACCTCTACCCCGAGATCCTCGACCGCGCGGGGCTTCGGCTCGAGCGGCGGCTGCGCCGCCACGTGAACCGCCGCACCGGCCGCCGCGCGGGTGAGTACTTCGAGGACGTGCTCGTCGCGCGCGCGGCGTGACTACACCGTCATATGGCCGAGAACCTCGACGAGCTGGACGCTCGTCCGGTGCCCGACGCCCACGTCGCCGGGGTTCATCTCGTTGAGGAGCGCGTGACCCGCGTGCATGTCCTCTTCGGTCTCGAAGAGGACGAGGAAGATCGTCCGGCCCGCAGCCCGATCGCCGAACAGGTAGAACTCGGTCGCCTTCAGGCCCTCCGGCGGGCCTACCCGCTGCGCCTCCGCGGCGGCGCCGTCGAGGTCGGTGGCGCCTTCGAACGTCGCGATGCGTGCGTACATGGTCTCCTCCACGGTCGTTGACGCGGCGAGCCTAACGGCCGCCGGTCGCGCCAGTCCAGACCCCCGGAGTACGAGATGATGCGCGCGGTGCCGGCCCTCGTTCCCGATCGCGCCGCGGCAGCGGCACTCGGCAGAGCGCTGCGACGTGTCGGCTACGTCGAAGAGAAGCTCGAGGAGTTGCTCGACGAGGACGCATTTGCCGGCGGCCGAGAGGAGGTGCTCGTCGCCGAGCGACGGCTGCCCCGGTCGAAGCTGGCGACGGTCGTGCGGCTGCTCTTCCTCCAGCTGCCCGTGCCGGAAGAAGACGCGGTCGACGCGCTCGGGCGGGGCGCGGTCGAGGCGCTGGCGGCGACGGGGCTCGCCGAGCTGCGAGACGGCGTCGTCCCGCACTCGCGGCTCGCGCCGATCGGCGACATCCTGCTCGCGTCGGACGGCTTCACGCGTGACGCCGACGACCCGCCGGACTACGTCGCGAGCTACACGCCGACGGCGCGGACGTGCGACGTGCTCACGCCGCGCAAGCGCGGCGAGCGGGCGCTCGACGTCGGCACCGGCAGCGGCATCCACGCGCTGCTCGCCGCGCGGCACAACCGTCACGTCGTCGCCGTCGACGTCAATCCGCGCGCGCTCGCATACACGCAGCTGAACGCCGCGCTCAACGGCCTAGACAACGTCGAATGCCGGGCCGGCAGCTTCTTCGAGCCGGCGGGTGACGAGAGGTACGACCTGATCACGTGCAACGCGCCCTATGTCGTCTCGCCTGAGCACCGCTGGATCTATCGCGACAGCGGCTTTCGCGGCGACGACCTGACCGCGTACATCGTCGCCTCGGCCGCGGCGCATCTCGCGTCGGGCGGCTACGCGACGCTGCTCGGCAGCTGGCTCGTCACCGGCGACGGCGACTCGGAGGAGCGCCCGGTCGCCTGGGTGGAGGAGACCGGGTGCGACGGGTGGGTGCTCGCTTCCCCGGAGATCGACCCGCTCGGGCACGCGGCGTCGTGGAACGCGCAGTTCTTCGGCGACACCGCCGCGTACAACGCCGTGCTCGACGAGTGGACCGCCTATCTCGACGAGCTCGGTGCGCGTGGGGTCGCAGAGGGAGCGGTGCTCCTCCACCGGCGCGGCGTGCGACCCGCGACGATCCGTGTCGACGAGATCGACGAGGAGTCGCTCGAGCCTGCGGACAAGCAGATCCGCCGCGCATTCGCGAACCGCGCGCGGCTCGGCACGATGCGAGCTCGCGACCTTCCGGGAGCGAGGCTCGCGCGGGCGATGCCGCTCAGCTTCGAGCGCACGCTCGGCCGGCGGAGCGGCGAGCTGGTGCTCGACGGCGGCACACGGTCGATGCTGCCGGCGACGCCGGCGGCGGCGAGGCTCGTCGAGCGGCTCGACGGGAGGACGACGCTGCGCAGGCTCGACGCCGATCGAAGCGCGCTCGCGCTCTGCCGCGAGCTGCTCGAGCTCGGGGCGCTCCGCTTCGTCTAGTCCCGCGTGAGGTGAACGAGGACGGCGGCCGCCGGCTCTCCGTCCACGCGCACGGTTCGTCCCGCGACATCGAGTCCGCCTGCACCGGCCCGGACGCGGGCTCCCGGGACGACGCCCAGCTCGACGAGCTGCTGCAGCGAGGCGTCGTTCTCGGTGACACGGGCGACCGTTGCAGTCTCGCCCGGCGCGAGCGCGGTGAGCGAGACGAGCTCGGCGCCCTCCGCGCGCGCGGCGGCCGGATCGACGGGCCATCCGTGCGGACATCGCGCGGGATCGCCGAGGGCGGCACGAAGGTGCCCGAGCGAGTCGTCGTCGAACGCGCTGTCCAGCGTCCGTGCGCGCTCGTAGCACTCCGCGAGCGGGTAGTCGAGGAAGGAGGCGGCGAAGACCTCGAGCAGCCGGTGGCGACGGATCGCGCGGTCGGCCGCGACCCGTCCGGCCCGGGTCAGCAGCAGCTCCTTGTGCTCGCCTCGGCGGACGAGCCCGGACTCCTCGAGACGGGCGAGCATCTCGCCGGCGGACGGGCGGCTCACGCCGAGCAGGCCGGAGACGTGCGCGGCCAGCGTCGGCACGTCGGCGATCAGGGCCCCGCAGGCCGCGACCGGGTTCGTGAGCGCGTCGATCGCGAGGAGGTAGTCGTCGATGGTGTGCATGCGCCGCGTCGACGCTGCCGCCCGCTGCCTGGGCTTGCGTGGACGAACGAGCGCGGCCGGCGTCGCCCGGCCGCGGAGAAGCCGTGCCATGTCGTCCGCGAGCCGCCCCAGGTCGAGGGCGGCCGGGGTCTCGTCGCCGACGCCGCAATCGGCGAGGTTCAGGCGCGTCCCCGGGGGACGCCCCTCGGCCGCGAGACGGCGTGAGAGGCACGCGGACGGACAGCCGTCGAGCGTCACGATCTCGTCTCCGGTCGGCAGCGCGCTGCCGTCTCCCGCCCGGACGAGGCCGCGGCGCTCGAGCTCCTCGACGACGCGCCCTGCGGTCTGCGAGAGCGGCGAGCCGCCGCGGCAGGCGATCAGGATCGGACGTGCGGTCATTGCGAGCCTCCCTCCGTTGCGGCGGCGACGCCGATCGCCCGGCTGAGCGCCGTCTCGAGCGCGAGCTCGGCGTGCTCGACGCGGACGATCGTCACGGGGCGGGTCTGGAGCACCTCGACGACGCGGCCGGGCGCGACGCCGTACGCGAGCAGCTGCTCGCGTTGGCGGGCCGGCACGTGCTCCAGCGTCTCGATCATGGCCCGGCAGCCCGGCTCGGCCTGAGCCAGCGCCGCGTCCGGGACGGCGCGAGCGCGCCGCGGCCTCGCAAGCGCGGCAGCCCGGGCGGCGAGCCCGACGATCGTCGAGCGGCCCGGATCCGGTGCGCTGTAGCCGCAGGCGGGGCAGCAGGCGAGCGAGCAGCCCTTGCCCAGCGGACACGAGGCGCAGAGGCTCGTCTCGAGCGGGTCGAAACGATGCCCGCACATGCCGCAGGAGACGAGAACCGCGCTCACGTCAGGCTCCCCACCCGGCGGCACGGAGCGCGTGATTCAGCAGACCGCCGACGAGGAACGCGAGCGGGAAGACGGTCGCGGTCATCGCCGCCGCCTGCGCCGCCCCCCGCTCCCGGACGATGATGAGGATGCTCGCGACGCACGGGATGAAGAGGGTGATCGTGACCATCGCGACGACGGCCTGCTCGGGGCTGAGCTGGCCCTGTGCATGCAGCACGAACAGCCCGGTGGCGCCGAAGTCGCGGCGCAGGAAGCCGACGAGGAAGGCGGCGCTCGCGGCCGCTGGGAGGCCGAGCCATCCCGTCACGAGCGGGCGCATCGCGGCGACGACCGCCGGCAGCGCGCCGGTCCTGTCGAGCACGAAGAGGAACGCCGTGCCTGCAAGGAAGAGCGGGACGACCTCGCGGAGGTACCACTCGAGGCGCACGAGCGTCTTCACGAGCACGTTGGAGGCGCGTGGCACCCGCAGCGGCGGCAGCTCGAGCAGGAGCGGCGAGCGCTCGCCGGGCACGAGCCGCGCGGCGAGCCAGCCGACCGCGAAGACGACGGTCGCCACGACGCCGGCCCAGATCAGGGTTGCGACCGGCGAGATCGAGCCGAGCATCCCGAGCACGACGCCGAGCTGCGCCGAGCAGGGGATGCCGAGCGCGAGCAGCAGGGTTGCGAGCAGCCGCTCGCGGCGGCTCTCGAGGATCCGCGTCGTGAGCGTCGCCATCGTCACGCAGCCGAGCCCGAGCACCATCGGCAGCGCCGCCTTGCCGTTCAGGCCGAGGGCGTGGAAGAGGCGGTTGCTGACGACGGCGAGGCGCGGCAGGTAGCCGCTGTCCTCGAGCACGCTGAAGACGAGGAAGAACGTCGTCACGATCGGCAGGATCAGCGCGAGCGCGTACGTCATCCCCATCGTCCAGAGCCCGTACTTGCCGACGAGGAGGTCGACGACGAAGCCGCTCGGCACGAGCCGGGTGACCTCGTGCGTCAGCCACGGATTGACGTGCCGGCCGAAGACCGACCTCTCGAGCAGCCCGACGAGCCGTCCGGCGCCGACGACGCCGACGAACCAGTAGACGGCGTAGAGGACTGCGGCCAGGATGGGCCAGCCCCAGAGACGATGTGTGCTCAGCCGCCCGATCCGCTCGAGCATGCCGCGGTTACGTGGGCGTGTCTGGCGGACCGCGGCCGCGGCGATCTCGTCGGCGTAGGCGAGGCGCGCGCGCTGAAGCACCGCCGCCGCCGGCTCGCCGAGCTCGAGCTCGGCCCGTTCCCGCAGCCGTGCGAGGAGGCCCGCGGGGAGCCGCCGCTCGAGCCACGCCGTCGCGTCCTCATCGCCCCCGAGCCAGAGCAGGCCGAGGCCGCGGGGCGCCACCGGCGCGTCGTCGATCGCCGCTTCGAGCTCGGCGAGCGCGCGCTCGACGGGAGCGGGATAGGCGACGCGCAGCCGCGCGGGCGGGGCGGCGGCCGCCGTGAGGGCGACCTCGGCCACGCCCGTCCCGGTCGTCGCCACGGTGAGCAGCACGGGCAGGCCGAGCAGCTCCGCCAGGCGCGTGCGGTCGACGTGGACGCCCGCCGCGCCGGCCTCGTCGGCCATGTTGAGGACGAGCACGAGCGGCAGGCCGAGCTCGGCGAGGTGGACGGTGAGCTGCATCGTCCGGCGGATGCTCTTCGCGTCGCCGACCTGCACGATCGTGCGGCTCCCGCCGTCGAGGAGCAGGCGCGAGACGACCTGCTCGTCCTCGCTGCGGGCGGGAAAGCCGACGATGCCGGGCGTGTCGACGACGGTGGCGCCGTCGATCGTCCGGGCCGCGCCGCGGAAGACGTCCACGGTCGTCCCGGGGTAGTTCGAGACGTTGACGTAGCGGCCGGTCAGTCGTTGGAAGAGCACCGACTTGCCGACGTTCGGGTGGCCGACGAGGACGATCTCCTCGAGCCGCTCGGACGGCTCGGCGAGCGCAGGTGCCGCCTGGGGGGCCATGTCCTGACTGTAAGGGGGGCCTTACAAGGGCCCATCGGGGAGAGCCCGTATGCCTGTCGTGGCAATCCCGCCGGCAAGGCTACGGGGAGGCGTGGCAGGTGCCCGCGTAGCGTCAGGGGGTGCTTGCACGCGCGGTCACCCACGCGCTCGTGGGACTCGAGCCGCGCCGGGTCGAGGTGGAGGCGCGCGTGCACGGCCAGATGCCGGGGTTCGCGATCGTGGGGCTGCCGGACAAGGCGTGCCAGGAGGCGCGCACCCGCGTGCGCAGCGGCATCGCCTCGGCCGAGCTGCAGTGGCCGCGCGGGCACGTCACCGTCAACCTCGCGCCCGCGGGCCTGCGCAAGGAGGGCTCCGGCTACGACCTGCCGATCGCGCTCGCCGTGCTCGCGGCGTCGAAGCAGGTGCCCCGCGAGCAGCTCGAGCGGCACGCGTCGGTCGGGGAGCTCGCGCTCGACGGGCGGCTGCGGCGCGTCGGCGGCGTGCTGGCGGTCGCGGAGGGCGCACGCCGGCTCGGGCTCGAGCGGCTGCTCTGCCCGCCCGAGTCGGCGGCCGAGGCGGCGCTCGCCGGCGTCGAGCCCGTGCCCGTCCGCCATCTCGCGGATGCGGTGGCGTATCTCCGCGGCGAGCTCGAGCCGGATCCCGTCGTGCCGCCGCGCTACGCACAGCCGCCGCCCCTCCCCGATCTCGCCGACGTCCGCGGCCAGGAACGCGCCCGGCGCGCGCTCGAGCTGGCCGCCGCCGGCGGCCACAACCTCCTGCTCGGCGGCCCGCCGGGCACGGGCAAGACGATGCTCGCGCGACGGCTGCCCGGCGTCCTGCCGCTGCTCGACGGCGCCGAGGCACTCGAGGTGACGCGGATCCACTCGGTCGCCGGGCTGCTGCCGGTCGACCATCCGCTGATCGTGTCGCCGCCGTTTCGCGCGCCTCACCACACCGCCTCCACGGCTGCGATCGTCGGCGGCGGCCCGGGGCTGCGCCCCGGCGAGGCGAGCCTTGCACACCACGGCGTGCTCCTGCTCGACGAGTTGGCCGAGTTCGCCCGGCCGTCGCTCGAGGCGCTGCGGCAGCCGCTCGAGGACGGCTTCATCTCGATCGCGCGCGCCGCCGGCCGCGTCGTCTTTCCGGCCCGCTTCCAGCTCGTCGGGACGATGAACCTCTGCCCCTGCGGCGCGCGCGGCGACCCGGCCGTCGAATGCTCGTGCTCGGCACAGCGCCTGGCCGGCTACCGGGCCAAGCTCTCTCGCGCGCTGCTCGACCGCTTCGATCTCGTCGTCGCCGTGCCGCGGGCGCGTGCGGTCGAGCTCGCCGCGGGGCCAGGGGAGCCTTCGGCCGGCGTGGCGGAGCGCGTGTCGGCGGCGCGTGAGCTGCTGGCGGTCGCGCCGCTGCCGCGGACGGTTGAGGCCGAGGCACTGCTCTCACGGGCGGTGGAGCGGCTGCCGCTGTCGGGACGGGGCCGCGCGCGGGTGGCCCGCGTGGCGCGGACGATCGCCGGGCTCGCCGGCTCCGAGCAGGTGCACGGCGACCACCTCGCCGAGGCGCTCGCCTACCGCTCGCCGCAGGAGCTCGGCGCGTGAACGAGCTCGCACTGGCGGTGTTCGCGTCGGAGACGGGGACGCATCTCGTGCGCGTGCCGTCCGGAGCGCGCTGGGCCGCGCATGTGCGAGCCTTCGACGCACGCGCGTACGAGCAACGACTCGGAGCGCACGGCTTCCGCTTCCTCGCGCGCCCGGCAGCGGACTTCCCGCCGCTCCTGCGGGCGGTGCACGACCCGCCGCCGGGGCTGTTCGTGCGCGGCGTCGCGCCGCCGGAGCTGCTCTCGCAGCCGGCGGTCGCGATCGTCGGTGCGCGCGCGTGCTCGGGGTACGGCTCCTCGGTCGCGCGCACGCTGGCGCGCGAGCTCGCGGCGGCCGGCCTCGTCGTCGTCAGCGGTCTCGCGCGCGGCGTCGACGCCGAGGCGCACCGCGGCGCGCTCGAGGCCGGCGGGCTCACGGTGGCAGTGCTCGGCTGCGGTGTCGACCGCGACTACCCGGCCGCGCACGCCGAGCTCGCGCGCCGCATCGCCGAGCGCGGCCTGATCGTCTCCGAGTACGCGCCCGGCGTCGAGCCCGCTCCCTGGCGCTTCCCCGCGCGCAATAGGATCATCGCGGGGCTCTGCGCCGCGACGGTCGTCGTCGAGGCGCGCGAGCGCAGCGGCGCGCTGATCACCGCCGACCTCGCGCTCGAGGAAGGGAGGGACGTGCTCGCCGTCCCCGGCGAGATCACGAGTGCGCTCTCCGTGGGCACGAACGACCTGCTCAAGCTCGGCGCCTCGCCGCTCACGCGTGCCGCGGACGTGCTCTCCTGCTTCGGGATCGAAGCCGAGGCGGCCGCCGCCGTCGCGGTCGATGGCACCGCGGCCCGGCTTCACGAACTGCTCCGGGAAGCCCCGGCGGGGGCGGACGAGCTCGCGCGGCGCGCCGGCCTCGATGCGAGCGAGGTCGCCCGCGCGCTCGTCGAGCTCGAGCTCGCAGGTCTCGCTGCCGCGGCGGACGGCGTCTACCGTTCGTCGGGCTAGAGCGCACCGCCGGCAACGGGCGGCATCGACGCCTCCGGCCCGGCCTCGGCGGTGGTGCGGCTGAGGTAGTCCTCGACGAGGAGCATGTGCTCGGTGCCCGCGCGATCGATCACCGCCAGCAGCGTCGACATGCTCGCCACCTCTTCGCGCTGCTCGTCGAGGAACCAACCGAGGAACTGCTCGCCGACGTAGTCGCCCTCCTCACGGGCGATCTCGACGAGCCGCACGATCTGCGTGGTCACCGTCCGCTCCTGCTCGAGCGCGAGCGCGACCGGCTCGCGGTCGTCTTCGAACTCGGGCTTCGGCGGCGCGACGCCCGGGATGGTGGCGGGAGCCCCTGCGTCGAGGAGGTACTGGACGATGATCATCGCGTGGTTCCGCTCCTCGACCGCCTGCCGGTAGAAGTGGGCGGCGAGCTGTGGGAGCGACTCGGCGTCGTAGTGGACTGCGATCGCGACGTACTGCTGCGAGGCGCCGAACTCGTTGGCGATCTGCTCGTTGAGGGCGTCCGTGAACCGGCTCATGCCGACAGCATGCCATCGGTCGCTACTCGCGTGCCTCCCGAAGTGATCGCGGCCAGATCCCCTGCTTTCCGGGGGCGAGGATGCCGTTCGGGTCGAGCGCGTCCTTGATCCGCTCCGCGAAACGGAGCGATGCGTGGTCGTTGAAGTCGTACTGCGCCATCGCGAGGTCCATGAAGTCGAGGTGCGCCCGGTACTCGCCGTAGCCGAGCTTCGCCGCCTCCGGTACGAGCCGCTTGCTCACGTCGTACGCGGCGCGCGTCTGCTGCTCGTTCTTCGTATCGAAGATGATGAGCGTGATGTGGATGAAGCTGCGCGCGTTCGGCATGATCAGCGCCGCCATGTAGTCGAGGCCGGCCTCCTCGATCATCCGCCGCAGGAGGTCGCGGAGCGCGTGCGCGTCGGCGCCCGTCAGCGGTGCGACGGGCGAGAAGCCGATGTGTCCGCCCTCCTCGCCGCCGTACCACGCGGCCTGCGCGTTCAGGTCGAGGCTCGGCACGCCGCCCTGGATCCGCTCGATCGGGTTCTCGAGCTTCGGGATGTCCTGGGGAGCGCACTTCGTCCCCCACACCTCCGCGCCGGGGATCCGCGCGAAGGCGTCCTTGATCTTCCCGAAGTTGTGGTCGACGACGGCCTCGTCGCCGTGGAGCGCGAAGCGCATCATCCAGCGTCCGATCTCGAGCTCGCGCGCCATCCGGTCGAGGCCTTCGTCCGGGATCGGGCCCTCGCCCTGCCACCAACGGTCCCGCGACGAGAACACCGAGCCGAGCAGGGGCGCGTTGAGGATCTGCGGCACCATGCGGATCGTCCCGTCGAGCGAGAGCCTGCGCAGCGTCTCGACCATCGAGCCGAGGTCGTCGTCCTTCCACACGCGCAGCCAGAGCGGCATGTAGACCTCCGGCCAGGGCATCAGCCAGACGCCCATCTTCGTGACGATCCCGAAGTTCGACTGCATGAACAGCTGGTCGGGTGTGGGGCCGAGGCCGCGCTTGTAGACGTTCCAGGCGCGGCTGGCGGACATCGCGCCCATGCCCGTGCGGAGCAGGTCGCCGTCCGGGAGGACGACCTCCATCCCGCACTGCATTCCCCCGTCGACGGCCTGGGGCAGGTAGGTGAGGCCGTGGTCGAGCGTGTTGCCGATGACGCTGCCCCAGCCCAGATCGGGGACTGAGAGCATCAGCTTGTGCCCACCCGCCTGGATCGCATCGTAGAGATCGAACCAGCGGACGCCCGGCTCGACGACCGCGTACGCGCTCTCCTCGTTGATCTCGAGCACGCGGTTCATGTTGCGCAGGCTCACGATCACAGAGCCCTTCAACCGCGGCGCGGGCCCGCCGTAGCCGTTGTTGCGGCCGGTCGAGTGCGGCCACAGCGGCACCTTGAAGCGGTTGGCGATCCGGACGATCTCCTGCACCTGCTCGACCTCGGTCGGCATCAGCACTGCCGACCCGGTGTAGTCGTCCCAGGTCGGGTACGCGAACGGGTCGCGAAACTCCCGCAGGTCCTCCTCGGAGGTGAGCACTGCCTCGGCGCCCACGACGGCGGCGAACGCCTCCAGCGCGCGGTCGAGGTCCTCGTCCGAGAGGCCGGGAGGAACCGGCCTTGCCCATTCGCGCTCGCCAACCTGCGTCACCGTGCAACCTCCGTGATTCGGTCGTGGACTGCTCAGTCTGAGACCGGTCGGCCCGCGCTGTCAACGCGCTGCCGCGTAGCATCAGCGCGGCCGTGAACCCGTACTGGCTCGAAGACGAGATCCCCGCGCGTCCGTCGCCGCGACACGACGGCCGTGTCGACGTGGCGATCGTCGGCGCCGGCGTCACCGGCTGCTCGGCGGCGCTGCGGCTCGCCGAGGCGGGGCGGACCGTCCGCGTCTACGACGCGCGCGGCGTCGCGGAGGGCGCGAGCGGACGCAACGGCGGCTTCGCGCTTCCCGGCGGCGCAACGCGGTACGACATCGCCTGCGAGACGTACGGGCGCGAGCGGGCGCGGGAGCTGTGGCGCTGGACGGAGGCAGAGGCGGAGCGGCTCGCCGAGCTCGCGGGGGATGCGCTGCGCGAGGTCGGCAGCTACCGCCTCGCCGCCGACGAGGAGGAGCGGGAGCAGATCCGCGCCGAGTACGAGGCGATGTGCGAGGACGGCTTCGAGGTCGAATGGCTCGACGACCTCCCGGGCGTCCTCGCCGGCCGCTTCCACGGCGTGATCGCGCACGCGCGCGGCGGCTCGATCCAGCCGGCGAGGTTCGTGCGCGGCCTCGCGGCACGCGCCGCCGAGGCGGGCGCCGAGCTCCGCGAGCACGAGCGCGTCGACGACGTCTGCGACCTCGACGCCGAGCAGGTCGTCGTCGCCACCGACGGCTACGGACACGGGCTCGTGCGCGAGCTCGCCGAGGCGATCTGGCCGACCCGCGGCCAGGTGATCGTGACGGAGCCGCTCGACCGTGTCCTCTACGACCGCCCGCACTACGCGCGCCAGGGCTTCGATTACTGGCAGCAGCTCCCGGACGGGCGCATGCTGCTCGGCGGCTTCCGCGACGTGTCGATCCTCGACGAGCTGACCGACGTCGAGACGACGACGCCCGTGATCCAGGCCTCGCTCGAGCGCTTCCTCGGCGAGCTGATCGGCGAGCCGCCGCGCATCTCGCATCGCTGGGCGGGCATCTTCGGGCTGACGCAGGACATGCTCCCGCTCGTCGGCCGCGTGCCCGGCCGTGACGGCGTCTGGGTCGCCGCCGGCTACTCCGGCCACGGCAACGTGCTCGGCTTCGCCTGTGGCCGCCTCGTCGCGGGCGCGATCCTCGGTGAGACCTCGCCGCAGCTCGAGCTGTTCGATCCCGCGCGGTTTACCTAGGGAAGAATCGCTCGCGCTCGGATGCTGCGGCGCACAGCGTCGAGGTCGTCGCCAGGGGCACGGAGCGCTCACAGGTCGATCATGGAGAGGTCGACGGGCCTGCCGAGTCGCGCTGGACAATGCGGAGAGGCCCGGCGTAGAGTCGCCCCGGTGACGGAGACATACACCAACGGCACCTGGTCGGTCAAACCCGGCGAAGAAGACGCCTTCGTCGAGGCATGGACGGAGTTCGTGACCTGGGCGAGCAGCTTCGCAGGCTCTGGAACGTTCCACCTCGTCCGGGACGTCGAGCAGCCGGCCCGGTACATGAGCTTCGCGCCGTGGGAGAGCTTCGAGGCTCAGCAGGCGTGGAAGGACACGCCCGAGTTCCGGGAGTCGATCATGCGCGTCCGGGCACACTGCGACGACTTCCAGCCTGCGGTCTTCGAGCTCGTAACCTCGGTCGCGTAGTCAGAGGTCGACCGTCCCAAGGTCGAGCTCGTCGACGTGCTCGAGCGCGACGAGCGCGACCGCGAGATCCTGCAGCGCGAGACCGGTCGAGTCGAAGATCGTGATGTCGGCGGGCGAGGAGCGGCCCTCGGCCGCACCGTTCAGCACATCCCCGAGTTGCGCCACGTCGTCCCGAGTCACACGTCCTGCCGAGACCGCCGGGGCCAGCTCGCCACCGTGTGAGGCTTGTTCCCAGTCGTCGCAGAACACGTGGACGCGCGCCAGCTCCGCGACTGCGATCTCCGCCTTGCCCGGCCCGTCTGCGCCCATCAGGCTCACGTGCTGTCCGGGGCGGAGTGAGCCCTCCGGGAGCAGGATCTCGCGGCCCGGGGTCACCGTCACGAGCAGGTCGGCCGCGAGCGCGGCCTCGCGGCTCGGGGCGACGCGACCGCCGGCGCGCTCTGCGACGGTGCGGGCTCGCTCCTCGTCGACGTCCCAGACGAGCGGCTCGCGGCCGCGCGCGGCAAACGTCCGCACGCACGCCTCGCCGTTGACGCCGGCGCCCACGACCGCCGTCGACCCGGCGTCCGGTCGCCCGAGGGTCTCCGCGGCGAGCACGGCCGCCGCACCGGTGCGGATCGCCGTCACCGCCCCCGCGTCGAGCACGGCCAGCAGCCGCCCGTCCTCGGCCGAGGAGACGAGCACGACGCCCATCACCGTTGGCAGCCCGTGGGCGGGGTTGCCGGGGAACGAGGTGACCCATTTCAGGAGCGCGTGCCCGGAGCCGAGCGCGGGCATCGCGCGGAAGTCGCCGGCCGGGTACGCGGCCACGTACACCTTCGGCGGCATCGTCCACTCGCCGCGCGCGAACGCGACGAAGGCGTCACGCACCGCGTCGACGGCCCGCCCGGGCGGCACCGCGTCGTGGACGTGCCGCGCCGTGTAGAGCGGGACCACGAGCCGAAGTTTAGGCTCGGGGTGTGGCGATGTCCGACTACATCCGCGGGCTGCGGGAGAAGATCGGCACCGAGCTGCTCTTCCTGCCGTCCGTCGCCGCGTTCGTCCGCGATGGCGAGGGCCGGATGCTTCTCGTACGCCACTTCGAGGGGCGCTGGATGCTGCCGGGCGGGACGGTCGACCCCGGCGAGCGGCCGGCGGACGCGGCGCGGCGGGAGTGCTGGGAGGAGGCCGGCGTCCTCGTGGAGCCGCTCCGGGTGGCCGGTGTCTTCGGCGGGCCGGAGTACCGGATCACGTACGCGAACGGCGACGAGGCCGCGTGGGTGACGACCATCTTCGAGGCACGGCTGCTGGCGGGGGATCCCCACGCGCACGACGACGAGACGATCGACGCCGGCTGGTTCGGGCCGGAGGAGATCGCTGCGCTCGAGCTGGCGCCGTCGATGCAGCAGACGCTGGGGCACCTGCTGAGGGGCAGCACGTTCGACGGGGCGACGTGGACGCCCGGCTGAACGGCGTCGCCATCCGCGTCGAGGCGCTGCACGTCGTGCGCGGCGGCAAGGTCGTCCTGCCCGAGCTGACGTGCGCGGTCGCGCACGGCACGGTGACCGGTCTGCTCGGTCCGAGCGGCAGCGGCAAGTCGACCCTGATCCGCTCCGTCGTGGGCGTGCAACGGGTCGCGGGCGGCCGGGTCGAGGTGCTCGGCGAGCCGGCTGGGGCGCGGCCGTTGCGCTCGCGGGTCGGCTACATGACCCAAGCACCCTCGGTGTACGAAGACCTGACGGTGCGCGAGAACCTGCGCTTCTTCGCGCGGGTGCTCGGGGCGGAGCGCGGTACGGTGGAGCGTGCGATCGGCGACGTGTCGCTCGACGATCACGCCGACCGCGTCGTGTCGCGGCTCTCCGGCGGGCAGCGCGCACGCGTCTCGCTCGCAACCGCGCTGCTCGGCGCACCCGACCTGCTCGTGCTCGACGAGCCGACGGTCGGGCTCGACCCGGTGCTCCGCCGCGACCTTTGGCAGCTCTTCCACGCGCTCGCCGAGCGCGGGACGACGTTGCTCGTCTCGAGCCACGTGATGGACGAGGCCGACCGCTGCGACGCGCTGTTGCTGCTGCGCGACGGCCGGCTGCTCGCCGAGGGGACGCCTGCAGAGCTGCGGGCGCGCACCGGCGTCACACAGCTCGACGACGTGTTCCTGCGCCTCGTCGATGGGGCGGCGACATGAGCCTCCGCGTCACCGGCGCGGTCGCGGCGCGTGTGCTCGCGCAGCTGCGGCGCGACCCACGCACGATCGCGCTGATCGTGGGCGTGCCCTGCCTGCTCCAGACGCTGCTGAAGGAGCTGTTCGCGGGGAGCTCGCCCGTCTTCCAGCACGTCGGTGCGCCGCTGCTCGGACTCTTTCCGTTCGTGACGATGTTCCTCGTCACCTCGATCACGATGCTGCGCGAGCGCACGACCGGCACGCTCGAGCGGCTGATGACGCTTCCGCTCGGCAAGTTCGACCTGCTCGCGGGCTACGGAGCCGCCTTCGCGGTCTTCGCCGCCCTGCAGGCCACGATCGTCTCGGCGCTGGCCTTCGGCCTGCTCGGGCTGCACGTAGCGGGGCCCCAGGTCGTGGTCGGCGCGCTCGCGGTCGCGAACGCCGTGCTCGGGACGGCGCTGGGGCTGTTCGTCAGCGCGTTCGCGCAGACCGAGTTCCAGGCCGTGCAGTTCATGCCGGCGATGGTCTTTCCGCAGATCCTGCTCTGCGGGCTCTTCGTCGGCCGCAGCTCGATGGCGGCCTGGCTGCGCTGGATCTCGGACGCCATGCCGCTCACCTACGCGTACGACGCGCTCGCGCATACCGCCGCGGACACGCTCGACGGTCGCTTTGCCGCCGACGTCGCCGTCGTCTGCGGCTGCATCGTGCTCGCGCTCGCTCTCGGCGCAGCCACCCTGCGCCGCCGCACCGGCTAGCGGCACCGAGAACCGGCAAGTAACAACTTGTTACTTGCCGGCCTGACGCACCGACGGGCGGCACCGTACGGAGGACGACGGCTCCGAAGTCGTCCAAGTAACAACTTGTTACTTGGACGGGGAGCCGCACCCGCGCGGTTACACGGGCGCGTGCTCGTGCACGCGGACGCCGACGGCGCGGAGGACCTCGGCGGCCCAGGCGCGCGCGTGCTCGAGCTCGCCGCGCTCGAGCGGGCCTTCGCGGCCCTCGACGATGAAGTCCGCCGGCGGAACGACGAGCCAGCCGCCGCGCCGCCGCAGCAGCCGCGCCAGCCGCACCGCTGCGGAGCCCGTCACGAGCCTCGGCCCCGGGATGCGCGTGTCGAACACCGCCACCCGCACGCCGTCGAGAGCGTGCTCGCCGAGGCATTCCAGCGTGTCGCGCAGGTGCTGGCTGATCCCGTGCGAGTGGGTCGGCCCGCCGACGACGACCAGGTCGACGCCGCGGATCGTCTCGGCGCAATCGGTCACCTCCTCGATCGCGGCGAGCTTGGTCGGCACCGCCTCCTGGAGCGCGAGTGCGATCGCCTCCGCGACGCGCTCGGTGTTTCCGAATCTCGACTCGTAGAGGACGAGCGCGTTCATGGTAAACCTCCTGCCGGGGGTGCCATGAGCCTGGGCCACGGGAGGGGACGGCCCATCAGCGCCGGCGCCGATCCCGCTGCCTCGAACTACGGAGCTAGAGCGTCTTGACGTCCTGGATCAGCTTCGTGATCGACGCCTTGGCGTCTCCGAAGAGCATCACGGTCTTCGGGTTGTAGAAGAGCGGGTTCTCGATTCCGGCGAAGCCGGGGTTCATCGAGCGCTTCAGCACGACGACCGTCTGCGCGTCGTCGACGTTGAGGATCGGCATGCCGTAGATCGGGCTGCTCTGGTTGTTGCGCGCGTCCGGGTTGACGACGTCGTTCGCGCCGACCACGACGGCGACGTCTGTGCGCGGAAACTCCGGGTTGGCGTCGTCCATCTCCTTCAGCTGCGGATACGGGACGTTTGCCTCGGCGAGCAGCACGTTCATGTGGCCCGGCATGCGCCCGGCGACCGGGTGGATGGCGTACGAGACCTCGACGCCCTTCGCCTCGAGCAGGTCGGCGAGCTGGCGCACGTCGTGCTGGGCCTGCGCGACCGCGAGACCGTAGCCGGGGACGAAGACGACCTTGTGCGCATACGCGAGCATCACGGCGACGTCCTCGGCGCTCGCGCTGCGCACGGTGCCGCCGTCGCCTGCCGCGACCGCGGCTGCCTCGGCCGTCACCTGGCCGAACGCACCGAAGAGGACGTTGGCGATCGAGCGGTTCATCGCCCGCCCCATCATCATCGTCAGCAAGGTGCCGGACGCGCCCACGAGCATGCCGCTCACGATCAGGACGTTGTTCTCGAGCTCGAAGCCTCCGACGGCGACCGCGAGCCCGGTGAACGCGTTCAACAGCGAGATGACGACGGGCATGTCGGCGCCGCCGATCGGGAGCACGAACAGGACGCCGAAAAGCGCGGCTCCTGCGACGACCGCCCACAGCAGCCACTGGTCCTGGACGCCGGCGACGAGCGCGACGCCGAGCGCCACGCACGCGCCGAGCAGGACGAGATTGCCGACCTTCTGGCCCGGATACGTGATCGGGCGGCCCTTGATCAGCTCCTGGAGCTTTGCGAAGGCGACCATCGAGCCCGCGAACGAGATCGACCCGATCAGTCCGGAGAGCGCGATCGCGGCCCCGATGTCGATCGTCGGCCGACCCGGCTGGGGGAGGATGCGGTGCAGCTCGGCGAGCGCGATCAGCGCCGCCGCGCCGCCGCCGACGCCGTTGAACAGCGCCACCATCTGCGGCATCGCCGTCATCTTCACCCTGCGCGCCGCGACCGCTCCGAAACCGCCGCCGATCAGCATCCCGAGCGCGAGCGCCCACCAGCTCGTGCCGCCGGTCTTCACCCACGTGACGACGACGGCGATGAGCATGCCGACCGCGCCGATCTGGTTGCCCCGCCGCGCATGAGCCGGATTGGAGAGGTAGCGCAGCGCGAGGATGAACGTCACGATCGTGATCAGGTAGAGCAGGTTGCTGACGTTGTAGGTCAAGCGCCCTTCCCGTCCTGCGACGTGTCGACCTGCTTCGCAGGCTCGCGCTTCTTGAACATCTCGAGCATCCGGTCGGTGACGACGAAGCCGCCGACGACGTTCGCCGAGCCGAGGACGACTGCAAGGAAGCCGATCGCCCACAGGAACGGCCCCTTGTGCCCGAGCCCGAGCACGAGCATCGCACCGACGACGACGATGCCGTGGATCGCGTTCGTGCCGGACATCAGCGGCGTGTGCAGGAGCGTCGGCACCTTCGAGATCACCTCGAAGCCGAGGAAGATCGCGAGCACGAGGATCGTCACCTCGAACACGAGCAGGGTTCCATGACTCATGCCGGCGCGGCCTCCTTCTTCGTCGTGACACACGTACCGGCGGTGATCTCGTCGGACCAGTCGAGGCTCAGCTGGCCTCCCGGGGCGAGGTGCAGCAGCAGCGCCTGCACGTTCCGGGAGTAGAGCATCGACGCGTGGTACGGCATCGTGCTCGGCAGGTTCGTCAGCCCGATCAGGGTGACGCCGTCGCGCTCGACGATCTCGCCCGGGGCCGTCAGCTCGCAGTTGCCGCCCGTCTCGGCAGCGAGGTCGACGATCACCGAGCCGGGCCGCATCGCCTTCACGGCGGAGGCGGGGATGATCTTGGGCGCCGCCCGGCCGGGGACGGCCGCGGTCGTGATCACGACGTCGAACTCGGCGATCCGCGCCTCGAGCGCCTCCTGCTGCGCCTGCATCTCCGCGGGCGTCAGCTCGCGTGCGTAGCCGCCCTCCGCCTCGGCGCCGCTCACGCCGAGGTCGAGCCAGTTCGCGCCGAGGCTCTCGATCTGCTCGCGCACGACAGGGCGCACGTCGAAGCCGGTGACGACGGCGCCGAGGCGGCGGGCCGTCGCGAGCGCCTGCAGGCCGGCGACGCCCGCGCCGATCACGAGCACCTTCGCAGGCGGCACCGTGCCCGCGGCGGTCATCAACATCGGGAAGAAGCGGGGGAGATGCTCGGCCGCGAGCAGCGCGCTCTTGTAGCCGCCGACGGTCGCCTGCGACGACAGGGCGTCCATCGGCTGCGCGCGCGTGATGCGAGGGATCGACTCCATCGCGAAGGCGACGACGCCGCGCGCTTCGAGCCGTTCCACCCCGTCGCGGTCGGCCAGGGGATCGAGGAAGGCGATCAGCAGCTGCCCGTCGCGCAACCGCGCCACCTCGCCCTCGTCCGGCTTGCGCACCTTGACGACCACATCGGCATCCCACGGCGATCCGAGCGTGACGCCCGCCTCGCGATACGCATCGTCCGGAAAGGAGGCGGCGGCGCCGGCACCGGGCTCGACGACGACCTCGAAGCCGGCCGCGGCCAGCTTTCCCGCGGTCTCGGGCACGAGCGCGACCCTGCGCTCGCCCTGCGCCGTCTCACGCGCTACGCCGACCCTCATCTGCGCCAACTCTAAGGGAGCAGGCAGTCGGAAGGATGCGTGTTCTACCGCACGGCCGATCCGTGGACGCCCGGGCCCCGGTCACGTAGCCTCGACCGATGGAACGTGTCGTGCACGGCGAAGCAGGCTGAGACGGTGACGAGCTTCTTCATCCAGCACGGGCTGCCGCTCCTGTTTGTCGTCGTGATGCTCGAGTCGTTCGGGATCCCGCTCCCGGGCGAGACGGCACTGATCGCGTTCGGCGTGCTCGCCGCGCAGGGGCACTACTCGATCGAGTGGGTGATCGTGATCGCCGCCGCAGGCGCGATCGTCGGCGACAACCTCGGCTACTGGCTGATCGGGCGCCTCGGCGGCCGGGCGCTCTTCGAGCGCTGGAGGTGGCTGCGCGGCTACGCAGAACGCGTCCTGCCGCGGGCGGAGCGGATCATGGCCCGCCATGGCGGCAAGACGGTCTTCTTCGGCCGCTTCATCGCCGTCCTGCGCTTCACTGCCGCCTGGGTCGCCGGCCTGGGCCGGATGCACTGGTGGAGGTTCCTCTTCTGGAACGCGGCGGGCGGGATCGTCTGGGCCGCGTCCGTCGGGCTGGTGGCGTTCTATGCCGGCAAGGCCGCCGCGGACGCGATCCAGCGGTACGGGCTCTTCGCGGCGGCAGGCGTCGCGGCTCTCGCGCTCATCGCCTTGATCGCGGTCCAGATCGGCAAGCGCCGTTTCGAGGAGAGACTGTGAGCCAAGAGGATTCCTGCGCCGGCCGCGGAACCTTGCTCGGGCATGCTGGCGGCGATCTCGCGGGCGCTCGAGGAGCGCGACCAGACCCAGGGCCACGGCGCCCGTGTGGCGACGCTCGCCGAGCCCGTCGCGTGGCGGCTCGGCTGGGAGCACGAGCGGATCGAGACGCTCCGTCTCGGTGCACGCCTGCACGACATCGGCAAGCTCGCCGTCCGTCGCTCGGTGCTGCGCAAGCCGGGACCGCTCACCACCGAGGAAGAGGCCGAGATGCGCGCACACCCCCGTGCCGGCGCCTCGTTCGTCCTTCCCCTGCGCGTTGCCTGGCACGCGCTCCCGTGCGTCCTTTTCCACCACGAGCGCTGGGACGGGCTCGGCTACCCCTCGGGCCTGCGCGGCCGCTCGATCCCGCTCGAGGCGCGCCTGATCGCCGTCGCGGACGCGTTCGACGCGATGACGTCTCCACGTCTGTACAGCGCTGCGCTCCCGACCGACCACGCGCTCGCCGAGATCGACCGCTGCGCCGGCACGCAGTTCGACCCGTCGGTCGTCGAGGTGTTCCTCGAGGTGTGGTCCGCCCAGGCTGCGGACTGGCGCGAGCGCGTGGCGTCCTGAGTCGTCCCGCGTCGTCGCGGCCTACAACGACGCCCACACCTCGAGCTTCGAGCGCACTCGCGCGATCACCTCGTCGGTGAACTCGCCGGTGCCGAGGGTGCCGCCGAGGTCGGTGGTGCGCGCGCCCGAGGCGACCGCCTCGAGGCACGCCTCGCGAATCGCACGGCCTGCCTGCTGCGCCGCCGGGCTCGCGTGGGCGAGCAGAGCGGCGCCGGCGAGGATCATCGCCATGGGGTTGGCGACGTTCTTCCCCTCGAGCGCGGGCGCCGTCCCGTGCGCCGCCTCGGCCATGATCGCCGCCGGCTCGAAGTCGTCCCCGAAGCCGACGAGCAGCGACTCCGACCCGGCGATCGAGCCGAAGAGGGGCAGGACGAGGTCGGAGAGGATGTCGCCGTCCCGGTTCAGGGCCGGGATCACGAGCGGATCGCCGCTCGTCGAGAGCAGCAGCGCGAACGTCGCGTCGATCAACTGCGGCTCGTAGGGGACGCCGGGATGCCGCGCGGCAGCGGCGTCCATCTCCTCCTTGAGCATTCCCTCGTACGTCGGGCTGACCGTGTACTTCGGACCGCCGAAGACCTTCGCGCCCGTCCGCTCCGCCTGCCGGAACGCGAACTCCGCGACCGCGTGGCAGATTCGCCGCTCGATCCGCTCGGTGCGGAGCGCGACCTCGTCGTCGCCCTCGCCCTCGCGCCACTCCGTCGCGCCGTATGCGTCGCCGACGGCCATCCTCACGATCGAGATCGGCGCATGGACGCCGCCGATCGGCGCGATCCCCGGGATGCGGCGGCCGGTGCGGACGATCACCTTTCCGCCGATCTCCTCACGCAGGATCCTGTTGGGCGAGCCGACGTCGTCGCGCGTCTCGGGCGTCACCGTCGCCGCCTTGAGGCCGAGCCCGTGGTCGCGGATCGCCTCCGCGGCCTCGTAGACGACCTGGTTCCGCGTCGCCCGCCGGTTCACGAGCGAGAGGTCGAAGCGCGGGAAGTCGAGCTCGACGCCGATCACGTCGGGCGCAAGCACGCTCAGCGCCTCTTCGAGCAGCTCCTGTCCCGTCTGGTCGCCCTCGAGGACGACGATCGTGTGCTCGTCGAACATCCGGCGGCGAAGTCTACTGGCGTCGATCATTTCGATGGCTTTTACCGTGACATTTCGTTTAGCATTTCGCCGACCGGACTCTGCGAAGGAGGAGCGAGTGGCACGTAAGACCGTGCTTGTCTGCGACAACTGCGGCAAGGAAGTCGACGAGTCGAAAGGTGCCGTGATGCGCGTGACGTACACCGACGCGCGGCGCGGCGCCAAGCAGGCCGACCTCTGCGACGAGTGCGCCGGCACGATGCCCGGCCAGCCCGCAGCCCGCCGCGGCCGCCGGCCGAAGTCGGCGACCGCCTAGCGGTTTCCCGGCTCGCCGACGCGTTTCACGCTCTTTGCGAGCGTGCCGTCGGCCGAGCGCGGGAGCCGGCAGGACCCGCCTCTACGATGGGACGGTGCCGCTCAGCCTCATCGCGGGGCCCGCGAACGCGGGCAAGGTCGAGCTGTTGCTCGACCGCTATCTGGTCGCGCTCGAGCGCGAGCCCGTCCTCATCGTGCCGACCCGGTCGGACGTCGAGCGCGTCGAACGCGAGCTGCTCGCGCGCCGCACGGCTCTGCTCGCGGGCTCGATCGGCACCTTCGACGACCTCTTCGAGCGGATCGCGGGCAACGGCGCGCGGCCGCTCCTATCGCAGGCGCAGCGGGCGCTGCTCGTTCGCCGCGTCGTCGCCGGCGCACGGCTCGTGGGGCTCTCGGCGTCGGCCCGGTTCGGCGGCTTCGCGGACGCCCTGCTCCAGACGCTCGGGGAGCTGGAGTCGGGGCTGCTCGACCCGGAGCAGCTCGAGGGCGACCTTGCGACGCTGCACGCCGCCTACCGCGCCGAGCTCGACCGGCTCGGGCTCTGGGATCGCGACCTGCTGCGCCGTCGCGCGGCCGAGCGACTCCAGTCGGATCTCGACGCCTGGCACGGGCAGCCGGTCTTCGCATACGGCTTCGAGGATCTGACCGGAGCCGAGTGGGCCCTGCTCGAGGCGCTGGCCGGCCGGACCGAGGTCGACGTCTCGCTGCCCTACGAGCCGGCGCGCCCCGCGTTCGCATCGCTGCGGCGCACGGCCGAGGATCTCTCACGCCTCGCCGGCGGCCGGATCGAGGAGCTGCCCCCGCGCCACGGAGAGTCGGCGCACCCGGCGCTCGCGCACCTCGAACGAGCGTTGTTCGCGGATCCGGTCCCTGGAGCGGTGCCCATCAACGGTGGCGTCCGCTTCTTCGAGGGTGCCGGCGCACGGGGCGCGCTCGAGCTCGTCGGCGAAGAGCTGCTCGCGCTGGTGCGCGCCGGCACGCCGGCCGAGCGGATCGGCGTCGTCTGCCCCGGCATCGAGCGCTGGCGGGCGCCGCTCGAGACCGTGCTCGGCACGCTCGGCGTGCCGTACTCGATCGACGGCGAGGTGCGGCTCACACAGACGCCGCTCGGGCACGCATTGAGCGCGATGCTCCGCTTCGCCTGGCTCGACGGAACGCGCCGCGACCTGTTCGGCTTTCTGCGCTCGCCCTTCTCGGGCGTCGAGCGACGCGCGGTCGACTTCGTCGAAGGACGGCTGCGCGGGCGTGCGATCCAGACACCGGATCGGGTCGTCGAGGAGTCGGAGAAGCTGCGCGGCGGGCCCGTGCCCGGACTGGCGGAGCTGCGTGACGCCGCCGATCCGGTCGAAGCGGTACGTGAGCTCGCCGCTCGCATGCTCCGCAACGCGTACGGGCTCGACGGCCCGCCTGTCGGAGAGGCGTCCCGGCTCGACCTGCGCACGCACGAGACGGTGACGCGCCTGCTCGGCGAGCTCGAGCGCTGGCACGCGCTTGCCGGCGAGCTCTCGCGGGAGGACGTCGTCGCGGCCCTCGAACGGCACACGCTGCGCCCGATGCACGGCGACGAGCCCGGTCGCGTCGCGGTCGTCGACCTGCTTCGCGCGCGCACGCGCCGTTTCGACGTCGTCTTCGTGCTCGGGCTCGACGAGGGAAGCCTTCCGCGTCGCGGGTCGGCGTCGCCGTTCCTCGACGACGACGCCCGGCGTGTGCTCGACGAGCGCGGCGCGCGGCTGCAGCGCCCGGACGCCGTGAGCCGGGACCGCTATCTGTTCTACACCGCGTGTGCGCGACCGCTCGAACGGCTCTACCTCGTACGCGAGGCGGCCACCGACGACGGCGGCCCCCGCGAGCCGAGCCCGTTCTGGGAGGAGGTCCAGGCCGTCTTCGACCCGGAGGACGTACGCCGCTGGACGCGTCGCCGACCGCTGTCGGGGCAGACGTGGACGCTCGACGCCGCGCCGACGGAGCGCGAGCGGCTGCGCGCGCTCGCCGAGCTCGCCTCGCGTGACGCGCCGGGAGCGGACGCACTCGCACGCGCGAACGGCTGGGAGCGGCGCCTCGAGCGTGCCCTCGGTGCGTTCACCCGCCCGACTCGTCTCGTGCATCCGCTCGTTCTCGAGCAGCTTGGATCGAGGCTGGCGTTCAACGTCACCGAGCTGGAGCGGTTCGCCGACTGCTCGTCGGCCTGGTTCTTCGAGCGCTTCCTCGACCCGCGGTCGATCGACGCGGAGGTCGACGCGAAGCTGCGCGGGTCGGTCGCGCACAGCGCGCTCTTCAAGTTCTTCACGCGGCTCCCGAAGGAGCTCGGCGTCGAGCAGCTCGACGACCGCGTCGTTGGTGACGCGGTGCGCCTCATGCGGGCGTGCCTCGATGACGCGCTGCAGGGGGTGCGCATGGAGATGACGGAGATGCAGGCCCGCGAGCTCGACCAGACGCTCTGGCGCGACCTCGAGGCGACCGTGCACGAGGAGTGCGCGAGCGAGCTGCAACTCGTGCCGCGCCGCTTCGAGGTCTCCTTCGGCGGCGAGCGCGCGGCGCCGGAGCTCCAGCGCGGCCTCGACCTCGGCGACGGGCTCACGCTCTCCGGCAAGATCGACCGGATCGACGTCGACCCGTTCGGCGCGCGCGGGATCGTGCAGGACTACAAGTCGGGAAAGCACGCGCACTCGGCGCGCGAGATCGAGAGCGAGCTGCGCCTCCAGATCCCGCTCTACATGCTCGTGCTGCGCGACCTCGTCGGCCTCGAGCCGCTCGGCGGCCTCTACCGGCCGCTCGCCGGCGAGCGGAGGCCGCGCGGCCTGCTGCGCGCGAGCGAGGGGGGGACCCTGCCGGGCTACGCGAAGAACGACTACCTCGACGAGGAGTCGTTCTGGGCCGCGGTCGAGAACGCGCGCGCAGCGGCGGGCAGGCTCGCCGGCCGGATCCGCACCGGCGACGTCGTGCACGACCCGAAGGGCGGCGACTGCCCGCCGTGGTGCGACCTCTGGTCGATGTGTCGGGTGCCACGGGCATGAGCTACCGCCCCGTCAGCGGCAGGTGCCCGGCTCCGCGAAGCGGTGCCAGGCACCCAGAGGGATGACGTGGCTCCGCCAAACGCCATGAACGAGCAGCAGCGGGCCGCAGTCGACGCCGGCGGCGAGGTGTTCGTCTCCGCCGGTGCCGGCACCGGCAAGACGGCGGTGCTCGTCGAGCGGTTCGTGCGCGCAGTCTGCGAGCGCGGAATCGACGTCGACTCCATCCTCGTGATCACGTACACGCGGCGCGCGGCCGGCGAGCTTCGCACCCGCGTGCGCGCGGCCCTCGCCGAGCGCGGTCGGCACGATCTCGCGCGCGAGCTCGACGGTGCCTGGATCTCCACCATCCACGGCTTCTGCCTGCGGCTGCTCAAGGGTTACCCGTTCGCTGCAGGGCTCGACCCCCGCTTCCGCGAGCTCGACGAGCCCCAGGGCGCGGTGCTCCGCAGCGAGGCGTTCCAGCAGGCGCTCGGCGAGTTCTGCGCCGACGCCGCACCCGACCGGCTGCGCCTGCTTGCGACCTACGGCGCCGACGGGCTGCGCCGGATGCTCACGAGCGTCTACGAGACGCTCCGCTCGGCCGGTCGCGAGCTCGATCTCGACATCGGCGGGCGACCCGAGCTCGCCGAGCGTATCCAGGAGCTGCGCGAGGCGGCGCACGCGCTCGTCGGCGACGCGGCGGCGAGCGACAACCAGCGGACGAACGCCGAGCAGCTGCTCGCGCTGCTCGAGCGCGACACGCGCGCCGATCGGCTGATGGAGCTCTCCGGCTTCCGTGCCTCCGGCGAGCGGGCGGCGTCCTACGAGGAGGCGCGGCGGGCGGTGGCGCAGGCTGCGCTCGACGAGGCGGCGGCGCGCGACCGCGCACTGCTGCAGGAGCTGCTCGAGCGCTTCGCGGCGGCGTACGCCGCCGCGAAGGCGCGCGAGTCCGCGCTCGACTTCGAGGACCTCCAGCTGCACGCGCGCGACCTCCTGCGCGACAACGAAGAGATCCGGCAGCGCGAGGGCCGTCGCTTCCGCTCGATCATGGTCGACGAGTTCCAGGACACGAACCGGCTCCAGTGCGAGCTGGTCGACCTGCTGCGCGCGCCGGACGCGGAGCTGTTCTACGTCGGCGACGAGTTCCAGTCGATCTACGGCTTCCGGCATGCCGACGTGCACGTGTTCCGGGAGCGGCGCGCACAGTCGACCCAGCTGCTGCCGCTGACCTACAACTACCGGTCGCGCCCAGAGGTGCTCGCGGCTGTGAACGAGCTGTTCGGCTCGCACTTCGGGGACGAGTTCCAGCCGCTCCACGCCGCCTCCGAGTTCCCCGACCCGGTGTTCGGGCATCCGGTCGAGCTGCTCGTCACCGACAAGGCGAGCTACCGCGACAGCGGTGTCCACTGGCGGCGCGCGGAAGCGCGCGCCGTCGCCCGCCGCGTGCGCGAGCTCGTCGACTCGGGGGCGGCGACGGCGGGCCAGATCGTCGTCCTCTTCGCCGCCGGAACCGATGCCGACGTCTACGACCAGGAGCTGCGGCAGGCCGGGCTGCCGACGTACCAGTCGGCGGCGAAGGGGTATTTCGGCAAGCAGCAGGTGGTGGACCTGCTCGGGTACCTGCGCCTGCTCCACAACCGCTACGACGACGTGGCGCTCCTCACCGTGCTCGCGTCGCCGTTCGTCGGCGTCTCCAACGACGGGCTCGCGCTCGTCCGCCGCTCGGCCTCGCGGCGGCCGCTGTTCACAGGGATCGAGTACGCGCTTCCCGCGGAGCTGGCGGAGCGGGACGCGCGCCTCCTGCGCGCCTTCCGCCAGCGCTTCGACCGGCTCGCGGAGGCCATGCCGCGGGTCTCGCTCGAGCGGCTGTGCGAGCGGATCGTGAGCGAGCACGACTACGACCTCGCCGTGCTCGCGCAGTGGGACGGCCGCCGCCGCTACGCGAACATCCGCAAGCTGGCACGGCTCGCCCGCTCCTACGAGGAGCTGCGCGGGCCGGACGTCGAGGGGTTCGTGCGCTTCGTCGCCGAGCAGGAGGCGGTCGGCGCCC
>Ga0187780_10000277_pt1 | contig 38934 bp, 40 predicted proteins | sample 1015_Q2_SP10_20__FD_132429 | JGI IMG/M metagenome (GOLD analysis project Ga0187780, IMG submission 132429) | Tropical peat soil microbial communities from peatlands in Department of Meta, Colombia - 1015_Q2_SP10_20_MG | ecosystem: Environmental > Terrestrial > Soil > Wetlands > Peat | place...
ACCTCGACCCAGAGGCGGCCAAGACGGTCAGGGACTTCATCCTTGAGCTGAAGAAGGAAAAGAGGACCATCTTTCTGAACACCCACAACCTCGACGAGGCCCAGAGGATTTGCGACAGGATCGCAATACTGAACACGAAGCTGATGGCCACCGGGACCCCTGACGAGCTTGAGCGGATGGTCGGGAACAGGAGGACGGTTGTCAAGCTGGAGAAGGCGAGCGACGTCGTGGTGGACGCAGTCCAGAGGATGTTCCCCACGGCGAAGATTCTGGTTGACGGCGTTCAGCTTTCCATAGACGTTCCCGACGCCGAGATGATGACTCCTGACATCGTGCGAGCGGTGGTCCAGGCTGGAGGAAGGGTGCATTTTGCAGGGGTGGTAGGATCCACTCTTGAGGACACGTACCTGAAGCTGGTGAGGCGAGACCAGTGAGGCTCTCTCAGGCGTGGATAGTCACGTCCAAGGACTTCGCTTTATTCCGGAAAAGACGGAACATAATCTACTCCGTTATGGTTATTCCCATCATAGTGACCTGCCTCCTCTCCGTAGTGGTGTGGTATATTCAACACAAAGCAAACGGGACCGTCTCCCCGGCCGAGCTCGCCGTGCTCCTGCCAGCGTTCATGTTCCTCTACATGATACTCTCCGGCATAATCCCCACCACCATCGCGTCCTACAGCATAGTCGGAGAGAAGGTGGAAAAGAGCATGGAGCCCCTACTGGCGACCCCGACGACTGACGGGGAGATCCTGTTTGGGAAGTGGCTCGCGGCGTTCGTTCCGGGCGTCGCGGCGGTCGTGGGGTTCGGCTCCGTTTTCATGGTAACGGCGGACGTCCTTTCGCACGGGACACTCGGCTACTACTACTTCCCCAACTGGAGTTCGGCGACAGTCCTTTTCCTGATGGTCCCGATCGCCGTCATTCTGAGCGTGGAATGGAACGTGCTTATCTCCTCCAGGGTCAGCGATGTCCGCATCGCCCAGCAGCTGGGGTCCTTGGTTCTCCTCCCCTTCGCTGGGATCTACCTCTCCGGAGAGCTAAACCTGATTAATCTCGGGGACATAAACAACCTCTTGTACATCAGTGCCGCAATGGCCTTCGCCTGCCTGCTGATGCTCTACGCAGTGCAAGCCACGTTCGAGAGAGAAACGATACTAACGAGATGGAAGTAGGTCCAAACCAGGGTGTGACTTAGTTGAAACTGAAACTTAGGTTCTTGGCGGGCGGGTCCGTCATATTCCTTCTCGGACTCGTCCTGAGCGCGGTAAGAGGTCTAGGGATCGGCTACGCGATACTGATGGCAGTAGGAATGGTGCTTCTGGTGGTGGGCCTGTTCTGGAAGGACAGGCCTCCCCGTCAGCCCGACGCCCAGAGTGCCGCGCCCTGACGGCCGCCTGGCGGCCGGTAGGTTTCAGCCCTTTTGCGGGGTCGTCAGGAGCTTTCCGAACTGCAGGCCACTGAGCATCTTCACGTGGCCTTCCACCATCGACGAGAATGGCAGAACAGAGTCGATCACCGCCCTGATCCTCCCTCTGCCCACCCAACGCATCAGCTCTTGTGTTTCGGCGAGGGTCCCCTGGGTCGCCCCCATGAGGTTCGTCCCCTTGTAGAACAGGAACCTCAGGTCCATCTTACTGTCGTAGCCCGTCGTGGCGCCGCTGGTAACGAGCGTCCCACCCATTTTCAACAGGCCTACCTCCTGCGGGAAGTGCGTCTGCCCGATGTGCTCGAAAATGACATCCACTCCTTTCTTGTTGGTGATCTCTCTGACCTTCTTGAACCAGTCCTCCTTCCTGTGGTTGATAACGAAGTCCGCCCCGAGCGCCCTGCACCTCTCCTCCTGGTCGTCCTTCCCGACCGTCGTGATGACGTCGCAGCCGTAAAGCTTCGCGATCTGAATCCCGGTGGTCCCCACCCCGCTCCGCCCTCCCATGATCAGGACGGTCTGCCCGGGGTGTATCCGTGCTCTGCCGACGAGCGCGTGCCACGCTGTCATCCCCGCCATCGAGATGGCGGCCGCGTCGTTGAAGGAGACGTTGTCCTGAAGCTTGACCACGTTGACCTCCGGGAGGTGCGTGTACTGAGAGAAGCCGCCCCACAAGGGTCCCGATTCAAACCCCCAGATTCTCCTCTCGGGGCAATCGAACTCCCGTCCCGACGTGCACATTTCGCAGGTGCGGCAGCTCATGTTCGAGTGGGAGACGACCCTGTCCCCCACCTTCACCTTCCTCACGTCAGCCCCGACCTCGGTCACTACTCCAGCCGCGTCGCTCCCAGATATGTGAGGCATTGGCACCTTCGTGGGCTCGCCCCTGATTGCCCAGAGGTCGTTGTAGTTGTAGGACGCAGCTTCTACTCGCAGCGCCACCTCGCCGGGTCCGGGCATCGGCATCTCTACCTCCTCAATCTTGACGACCTGTGTCGGGTCTTGGGAATACTCGCGGAAGACTGCTGCCTTCAGAGCGTCATCCCGTCCCCTCGGCGTCGGTCAAAGCGTTCTCGGCATTAGGGATATCGCACGAATAGGAGCTTTCCCTAACAGGTGTCCGGATGCGTACAGCCCAGGAGTACAGGGAGAGCCTTCAGAGGATGAGGCCCAATGTCTACAAGTTCGGCGAGCTAATCAGGGACGTTACCACCCATCCCGCTACCCGGCGGGCAGTCGCGGGTCACGCACAGATCTTCGACGCGGCACAGAGGGCCGAGTACCAGGAGATCCTGACCACGCTGTCCTCAATCACTGGGGAGCGGATCTCGCGCTACCTCTCCGTCATCGGCGGAGCCGATGACATGATCATGAACGTACGCATGAAGAGGCTCATGTTCAACCTCACGGGCACTTGCACCGGTGGCCGGTGCGTCGGCTTCAACGCAATCAACTCCATGTGGGCCGCGACCTATGACATGGACCATGAGCTGGGGACCGACTATCACCCCAGGATGAGGAAATGGCTAGCAAACGCCCAGAAGGAGGACATTGCCCTCGCAGGCGCTCTGACAGACCCAAAGGGCGACAGGTCGAAGAGGCCTCTCGAACAAAAGGACCGAGACATGTCGCTGAGGATGACAGCGAAGGAGGGTGACGGGGGAATCGTCGTGAATGGCGCAAAGGTGATGATTGCCGGGGCAGCTGAGGCCAACGAGGTCTTCGTCCTCCCTGGGACGGGTTACAAGGACGGGGAGAGCGAATACGCAATTTCGTTCGTCATCCCGCGAGACGCTCAGGGCCTCACGGTGGTGGAGGCTCGGCACCCGTCGGATGGGCGGGACATGGAACCAGGTTTCGACAACCCAGTCGAGCTTGGGGGAATCACCCAGGGGTATCTCCTCTTCCAGGACGTGCATGTGCCCCATGAAAGGGTCTTCATGGCCGGGGAGTGGAAGCACTCAATCAAGGCTGTCCTCAACTTCATCGCCCCCTACAGATCAGCAATAGGCGGGTGCGTGGCCGGCCAGGGGGACGTCATGGTGGGGGCGGCTGCGCTCATGGCCAGAGCCAACGGTCTCTCGGAGAAGGTCTTCAGGGACAAGCTGGTCCAGATGACAGTCAACAACGAGACCACCTTCGGCATGGGCATCGCCGCTTCCGTAATGGGGAAGCTCCACCCGTCAGGGGTCTGGATTCCCGACGCGAAACTGGCTAACGTCAACAAAGTCCACGTGGCTACACTGCCGTACGAGACAAAGAGGCTGGCTCAGGACATAGCAGGGGGGATTGCCGAGACAGGCTGCCTGCCGTCGGCGCAGGACATCGGCTCGCCGATCTACGGGGAGCTCCTTCAGAAGTACCTGAAGGCGGGCGCAGACGGCGAGACTAGGGCGAAGGCTGCCAGGCTGATAGAATGGCTGACAATAGGCGAGGGGGTGCCCGGGTGCATGCACGGAGGGGGCTCTCCTGACGGCGCGAAACTGATGATCAGCGCGATGGCTGAAATCGAGGCAAACATCAAGCTAGCCAGAAAGGTCGCTAACCTCAAGGAAGTCCCGGCGCCAGAGAAGTAGGAGGCCCCTGCGTCCTCCCGCTACCCGAGCAGCGGGGCCGCTGCGAACACCTTCGTATCGTTGATCAAGTTCGCAATCTTGGAGTACTCGTTGGGCTCATGGGGAACATCGTCGATGGTGCTCCAGACCGCGGTGGGTATCCCTTCTCTCCTGAACAGGTTGCCAACGGTCTGCCCCCCGATGCCGACGAACCGCGGCTTCACCCCCGCAACCCTGGAGACTGCCCTGCTCAGCAAAACAGCGACCTCGCTGTCTTCGGTCGTGGCCGGGCCCGCGCTTTCCTTCTCTATCTCTTCGAACCTTATCGAGGCATGGTATTTCCTCTCGAATTGCCTGATGGTCTTCCTGACGTCCGACTCCACGTCGTCCAGACTGTAGACCGGCAGGACCCTGCAATCAAAGTAGAACACGTCTATGCCCGGAACCGTGTTCACATTCCCCACGTTCGCCTCTTTCTTCGTCGGTTCGAAGGAGGAAACGGGATAGTCGAAGAGCCTGTTCCTCTTCCTGTACTTAACGTTGAGCAGCTCGTCCAGCTCCAGGGCCAGCCTCATCCCGACCCTGTGGGCGTTCAGCCCCTTCTTGGGAAGACTCGCGTGCACCTGCTTCCCCTTTGTCGTGACCTTCATCCAGAGCAGGCCCTTCTCAGCTATCTCGATGTCAATCCCGCGCGGTGAACCCGAGTCTGGGACCACGACCAGATCGCTATGCCTGAAGAGACGGCGCTTGAGCAGCTCCTTGATCCCGTAGTTGCTCGCGAACTCCTCGTCGGCGACGAACCACACGCCTACGTTGTACGGAAGCCGGAGGCCGAGCTTCTTCAGCGTAAGCAGGGCGAAGAGCGAGGCCACGAGCGACTGGCCGTTGTCCTCGGCCCCCCTGGCATAGATCTTGCCTTCCTTGATCGTAGGCTCAAACGGGTCGGTCTTCCAAAGGTCCCTGCTCCCCTCCGGGACGGTGTCCATATGTGAAATGTACCAGAGGTTTCGCTTTCCGTCCTTACCGTCCAGCTTCGCCGATATGTTCGGCCGCACCCCTCCAGGTGCCTCAGAGTCCTTGACGTCGACGCGCGTCACGGAGAACCCATTGTCCTTCAGGAAACCCTCCAGGAAATCAGCCCTTTCCCTTTCGCCGGGTCCGCCCATTCTCGGGTTCACGGCGTTAATCTTCAGCATTCTGACGAAGAAGTCCTGCATCCCCCGGGCGTCGCTCTCCACGCTCGAGGCCACCTTTTTGATCGGCTCCTCTGACAGCATTTCAGTCCCAAGCAGCCACCAGACCCTAGATATGTCGTGCGCCAGGGTCTTCTTCGTGTCCTCTACAAGCACCTGCCGGTCCCAGTCCCGTTCCCCATCGCTGCGATTGGGGACTGGTCCGCCCCTCTTTCTCAGTGCTGGGAATCCTCGCAACCCATTTTAGCAGCATTGCACTTGGGCGAAGTGGAATGAGCAAATGGGCCGCGGGAGCTGTCGTTTTCCCTCTCGCAATCTGCCTGGCCATTACAGCTTTCTTTGTAGGCACGTACCTTAACGTGGCAGGTCCACAGTCATCCAGTTCTTCGACCACGAGTCCCCCGATTCAAGGAGTTGTCACCGGCTACGTCACGGTGTCCCCCTCACAACCCAACTGCCCGGCAAACCAGACCTGCGCCGCAGACATGACCGGCTACAGCCTGGTGTTTACACCCCAGTGTGCCGGAACGTCGTCTTGCAGCCCGACCCTGGCGCCATTGGCCCCCGGCGGGCACTACTCCGTCCTCCTGAATCCGGGCGACTACTCCGTGACGGGCCTATCACCATCCTGTCAGTGGGTGGGCTGCGCCTCGGCCTTCCCCCATACATTGACGGTACAAGGCGGGACGCAGCTTGTGTTCAACATCGACATCGACACAGGGATAACGTAACCGAGGGCAACCCTACACTCGAAGGGCTTATCTTTGACGCAGGCATTACCCCACCTGAGCTTGCCACATTGAAGACCATGCCCGAACGCGCAGAGGGGACAGAACAAGAACGTCGCTATGTCCTAGGGACGGGGAGATACGTCGATGATATCAAGCTTGAAGGAATGATGCACCTCCATTTCGTCAGGAGCCCCTACGCCCGTGCGCGAGTGCTTTCTGTGAGCGGAGGGATAACAGGCCACGAATTCATGGCAGACATGGCCGCGGTCGGGGAGGACGCGGGGGAGGAATCGGCCGTCCCGTTCCCTGCCCTCGCGACTGATCGGGTGAACTACGTAGGGCAGCCCGTTGCAGCGGTTCTCGGGAGAGACGGGTATGAAGCAGAAGACAGGGCAGAGGAGGTCGATGTCCAGTACGACCCGCTGAAGGCGGTGGTTGACCCTGAGCAGGCGGTCACGGCGGAGCCGATTCATCCGACCATGTCAAGCAACATCTGCTCCGAGAGCACCCTCGGCAAGGACTTCGTGCTCAGGACGCCCTTAGAAATCGAAGAGACGCTTAGCATGTCGCGGGTCGTCCCCAACCCCCTTGAGCCGCGGGGCCTGGTGGTGACCTATGACGGCTCTGTACTAACCGTCTACGCATCTACCCAGTCAGTATTCTCTTGGAAGGAGGGATTCGAGCATTCTCTCGGCTTGAGGGGGGACCAGGTGAGAGTCATTCAGGTGGACACGGGAGGCGCCTTCGGGTCGAAGGGAGGCATCTACCCGGAGTACTTGGTGGCTGCCTATGCCGCGATGAAGTCGAAGCGCCCAGTAAAGTGGACCGAAAGCCGCTACGAGCACCTGATGGCGACCGACCAGGGGCGGGGCTCCCGGGCGAAGATGAAACTCTACGCTGATCGCCAGGGGAAGATCAAGGGGTTGAAGGCAGATCTGCTCGTCGATGGGGGAGCCTACCCGATGGGAGGCGCCATGTGGTCCCCAAGATGGATAGCCTTCCAGCTCACCGGTCCCTATGCCATCTCCAGGGCGTACGCAGTCGCCCGAGGGGTCCTGACGAACAAGGTCATCATGGGTCCCTACAGAGGCGCCGGGAGGCCGGAAGCTGCCTACTACATGGAGAGGATGATGGACAGGCTTGCCGACGAGACTGGCTTGGACCAGGCCGAGGTCAGGCTCAGGAACGCAGCCTCTCGACCCAACCGGTCCCCCTTCGGGCTTAGAATCCCAGCCTCCAAGCCCTTCTTGAAAGAGGCCTTTTCCGCCCTCGGATATTACAATAGGAGGAATAGGGAGAAAGTCGGCCTGTCGTGCTTCGTCCTGATTCCAGCGGCGGAAGGCGGGGAGTCTGCGAAGTTGGCGGTCCGCGCGGGGCGCGTGAAGGTCTGGGTGGGAGGCAACACACACGGCCAGGGGCACGATGTCTTCGCCAAGCGCCTAATCAAGGAAGAGCTGGGTGTGCGGGAAGATCTCGTCGACTATGAGCATGCGGACACGGGAATCCTTTCGGAAGGCGTGGGGAGCTGGGGGAGCAGGACGGCGATGCTCGGTGGTGGCGCCATCGTCGAGGTATGTCGGAAGGTGAAAGATCAGGCGAAGAAGAGGCTCGGCAGAGGGTATTCAACGGCGGCCCTACTGAAGGGGGAGTACGAGGCGGAGGTCCTTTTCACGACGAAGCAACTGCTGAATTCCTTCGGCGCCAATCTCGTCGCCGCGAAGACAAACAAGACCGGAATGGCGTCCGTTGACGAGGTAGTCTCCTACTACGACGTGGGGAAGGTGCTGAACCCAACCATGGTGGAGAGCCAGGTCACAGGTGGTTCTGCCCAGGCGCTGGGGGAGGTCCTCTACGAAAGGGCGGTCTACGGTGAAGACGGGCAGCTCCTCACAGCCACCCTTGCTGACTCGGGGGTCCCCCACTCGACTGAGATGCCGAAATTCGTCGTGATGACAGCGAGCCACAGGTCAAACCTCCCGCACGGGGCAAAGGGAGTCGGTGAGAGCCCCACCATCGGCGTACCACCGGCGGCGGTCAGGGCGCTTGAGCTTGTCTTGGGAAAGACGCTAGCGAACTTGCCCATCGAAAGCGAGAAGCTTTGGGTTGTTCCCCTGGACCAGGGGGGCCTCTAGGATCCTTGGAGTTTCTGCCTGAAGCATTCGAAGAATTCCTTGATGATCTTCTCGGCCTGTGACTCCATCAGCCTCTGCCCCAGAGACGCAATCTTCCCATTCACGGTGACATCGGCTCGCCATCTCATCGCGGACCCTCCGTTCTTTCCTGCTGACATCGCCAGGGCGATTTCCATGTCCACTGCGCTCCCGAGGCCGTTGCCGTGGACCGCGAACTTGGCGCTCGATCTGGGCCTCTTCTCGATGGACCTGAAACGCAAGGTGAAATCCCCTCTGATCAGGGCTAAGCCCACCCTGACAACGGCATCGAACTCTTCGGGAGACTTGACTTCGACTTTCTGCAGTCCGGGCATGCAGCCAGCCACCTCTTTGGGGTCGGTAACGAGGGCGTACACACGCGATTCATTGACGGTGGCATCGAATACTCCTTCGAAGTGCATTTTCCAACTACACGCTTCCACAACAATATAAACCAAGAAGGGAAGAATGTCGCGCGCCGTTGATGCCGCCTTCTTTCGAGTATGTCTCCCCTCGGACCATTTCGGAGGCCGTCGGCTTCCTTAGCAGCGGAGGCGACGGTGCCAAGGTAATCGCCGGAGGCCAGAGTCTCATACCTCTCCTGAAGCTACGGCTCGCATCTCCTTCCCTACTCGTGGACATCAACAGAATACCCGGCCTGGACGGCATTGAGGAGGGAGGGGGGCTGCTCAGGATGGGGGCACTGACTCGGATGGCCGAAGTGGAGGCGTCTACGCTCATCAAAGAAAAGTACCCTATCATACACGACGCAGCCGGGGTCATCGGAGACCCGCTGGTCCGGAACCTCGGCACCCTGGGAGGGAACGTTTCGCACGGCGACCCTAACAACGACATGCCTGCGGTCATGCTGGCGCTCGGTGCAGAGTTCGTCGCCACCGGGCCGTCTGGCCAGAGGACAATCAGGGCGGAGCAATTCTTCACTGACTCTTTCACGGTAGCGCTGGACCACTCCGAGATTCTTACGGAGATTCGAGTCCCAAGGCGCTCCCCCAGGAGCGGGGGTTGCTACCTGAAGCTTGAGCAGAAGGTCGCCGACTTCGCAATCGCTGCGGTGGCGGTCCAGGTCAGGCTGGGAGAAGCGTGGGAGTGCGAAGACGTCGGGATTGGCCTGACTGCGGTGGGCCCGACTGCGATCAAGGCACGGAGGGCGGAACAATGGATGAGGGGGAGGAAGGTGTCTGACATTCAAGCAGTCCGGGAGCTCGGGCGCCTAGCCGCCGAGGAGTCCAGCCCGGCGACGGACATACGTGGCACGGCCGCCTACAAGAAACAGGTCGTCCGCCTGCTCGCCACCCGGGCATTCAGGAAGGCGTGCGAGAGGGCCAGAGGAGGGTTGTAGGGTGCCCAGCAAAATCCCGATTGCAGTGACCGTGAACGGCAACCGGAGGCAGGCCGTGGTCGAGCCGCGCCTTCTGCTCGTCCATTTTCTCAGGGAGGACCTCGGGCTCACTGGCACTCACGTCGGCTGCGACACCTCGAACTGCAGCGCCTGCGCCGTTCTGATGGACGAGAGGGTGGTCAAGTCATGTACCGTCCTTGCTGTCCAGGCGGATGGAAAGAACATCCTGACCGTGGAGGGGCTGGCCGAGGGGGGCAGACTACATGCTGTGCAGCAAGCCTTCCTCGCCAAGCACGGGCTGCAATGTGGCTTCTGCACGCCCGGGATGCTGATGTCCGCCTACGCGCTCCTAAGGGAGAACCGGCACCCGACCAATGACGAGATCAGGAAGGGAATTTCAGGGAACATCTGCAGATGCACCGGCTACGCAAAGATAGTCGAGTCTGTGGAGCGGGCTGCACGCAACAGAAACTGGTGACAGATTCAAAGGCTTCTTCGAAGCGGCAGAGGCTACTTTAGGGCTGACGAGTGTGTCCCCGGGCTCTGCTGTGGCACCCCGGCCCCCGGCCGCACCCTCGTCGTTTTGATGTCGAACGTCGACCACTCGTTGCAGAGCGGGCACTGCAGGTAGCGACTAGAACCCAGACGGAATGCAGAGAAAGACGCGAGAGGGACCCAGCTGTATTCGAAAGTTCGCCCGCAGTGGGAGCAGGTCAGCATCGACGTATAGTGATGCCTTGTGCGCAGGGCCCCCACATAGATGACGAAGACCGCAACCAGAACCGCTGGACCGATGAGCAGCGTGGATAGGAGCAAGACCTTGCTTCGGCGCCGGCCCGGTATTACAAGTTTGTGAGGCGGGGATCTGCCTCTTCAGGCCGAGGGCTTCTCAGCTTTGGGAATCGTCGCCACCGCTTTTATGTCGAAGCCGGTTCCTGTGGGCCATGTCCGCTCAAGGCAACAGGAAGCGCAGCGCCGCGGTGCTTTACGCGTCGAGGTTTGGCACGACCGAGATCGTGGCCAAGGCGTTTGAACGTGGATTGAAGGAAGCTGGGATGGAGACTCTTTGCGCCCGGACAAGCGATCTACCTCCAGAATCACTCCGGAATTATGACCTCGTCTGCCTGGGGGGGCCCACGGAAGTTTTCACGGCCACAAAGCCAGTGAAGGACTTCCTGAAGGCAATGAGCGGCGTCAGCATGGTAGGCAGGTTCGGGTTCGCCTTCGACACCAAATTAAGCTCAAGGATGTCCGGGAGCGCCGCAAAGTACATCGAGCACGCGCTCGACGACCGGGGGCTGCACGTTATTGCAGAAAGGGAGTCCGCGATTGTCACTTCGCGGAAAGAGGGTGGCAAGATCGTGGGTGCAGACTTACGAGAAGGGGAGGAGAAGAGGTTCGAGGGGTTGGGTGCTCGCATAGGCAAGGCCGCAGAGGACGCACTAGCGAGGATTGAGGGCATCGCCTAGCGGCAAGGATAAGACGCTCCAGGCGAGGAGTCGGATGGAATTGGTCAAGCAGAAATCGTCCAAGATCGGAGGGCTGTTCACCGCCCTCATCACCCCGTTCGACCGTAAGGGCAGGGTTGACTTTGACTGCCTCGCCAAGCTCGTGAGGTTTCAGATCTCCAAGGGGGTCGACGGCATCTACCCTTGCGGCAGCACAGGCCTCGGGCCGATGCTGAGCCTCGCTGAAAGGAAGCACGTGGCTGAAACTGTAGTGAAGGCCGCCCGCGGAAAGGTGCGCGTGGTTGTCCAGGTCGGATGTACTGACACTGGCTCCACCGTCGAACTGGCGAAGCACGCAGAGGAGGCGGGAGCAGACGCCGTCGCCAGCCTCACCCCGTTCTACTACAAGCCCGGGGACAAGGCGATTTTCAGGCACTTCGAGTCGGTCGCTGCCGCGGTCAACATCCCACTGCTTGCCTACAACATCCCGCAATTCACGGGCAACAACCTCCTGCCGCCAACGGTCGCGTTGATGGCGAGGGACGGGACAATACAAGGAATCAAGGACTCGTCACAGAACCTCCTGCAGCTCGAAGACCTTCTCGGAGCGGTCCCCGAAGGCTTTGTGGTGATGAACGGCACCGAGGAGTACGGCCTCTTCGCCATCATGGCTGGTGCCAGCGGCCTGGTTTCGGGCGGGGCGAGCGCGCTCCCTGAGCTGTTCGAGTCGATGGTCGCGGCGGAGAAGAAGGGGGACTACGAGACTGCCATCGAGGCACAGAAGACCGTGCTGAAGGTGAAAGACCTTGTCAAGCCCAGCCCCATCGCTACCTACTACGCAATCCTCCACGAGAGAGGATTCGACTGCGGGGCACCCAGGCCCCCGTTCCTTACTCTGGATGAAGCAAAGGCAGAGAGCGCCATAAAGGGCCTGAAAGGCCTGGGTCTACTCTAGGGCTGCAGTCCCGCCAGCTCCTGGTATCGGAAGCATGAGGCTATGTGGTCGTTAACCATCCCCGTCGCCTGCATGTGCGCGTAACAGATTGTCGGCCCGACGAACTTGAACCCCCGGCGAACGAGGTCCTTGCTCATTGCCACAGACTCGGGCGTCGCTGCGGGGATTTCTCCTAGGCTCTTCCACTTGTTCACCTTGGTCCTCCCTCCCACGAAGCACCAGATGTAGGAGTCGAAGCTCCCGAACTCCTCTTGCACTTCCAGGAACGACTTTGCGTTACGGACCGCGGAGTTGATCTTCAGCCTGTTCCTGATGATGCCGGGGTTCTCCAGAAGCCTCTTGACAGTCCGGGCGTCGAATCGGGCTATCTCGCCCGGATCGAACTCCCTGAACGCTCGCCTGAAGTTCTCCCTCTTCCTGAGTATGGTTCCCCAGCTCAACCCTGCCTGGGCTCCTTCCAGCACGAGGAACTCAAAGATGACCCGGTCGTCATGTACCGGGACCCCCCACTCTCTGTCGTGATACTCTCTGTAAAGCGGGTCATCTAGGTCCGACCATTCGCATCTCTTGGGTTCGTACATCCTCTACCTGGCTAGGTCCGAATGTCGGTGAAAAATGCGTATCTATTCGTAAAGGCCCCGCTTCGCGCATGCCCACCTGTCCCAAGTGCGGGAAGCTCATCAGCCCCAAGAAGTACAAGCGCCACATCGAGCGCTGCGGGAAGTCTCACAAGCATCATGTGGGACCGCTGCCGCCGGGGCAGGACAACTACTACATGCGCATGTGAACCTTAAAACCCCCTCTGGTTTTGGCCAGATTGGGTGCCCTGGTCGTATAGAGGTCAGTATGCTGCCCTGTCAACAGATTACTGGCTGGCAGATCGGCAGCGACCCGGGTTCGAAATCACATCGACGAAAATCCCGGCCAGGGCGCCTCTCAAGATTTGACAGCGCCCGATATCAACAACCACCTGGATGAAGAAGTCAAGGATCAAACGAGGCAAACGACATCCGCCGTGACGAAGCGCAAAACTAGGAAGTGCTCCACGACACACGCTTATAGCGGTCCAATCCCCCGCGAATCTGAACAACTGGGTTGATCTTGGAACGATCTGTCGGTGAGCAAAGAATTGAGGTAGTAGTGTTCACCGACATTGTCGGGTACACTTTGCTCGCCCGGTCAATCGAGTGCCTGTTAACCTGCTTACCTGGGTGATTCGTTCAGGTGTCTGGAAACAAGTGGGTAGAAAGTGGAGAGCACCACCTTCCGTTCCTTCCGCGATCAGTCGTTGTTCCCCGGCGCCTAGCGTTTCCATTCTAGATACCGAGTGCTTCTCTCAGTCCCTTGTACCTGTTCCTAATCGTGACCTCTGTCACCTTGGCAGCATCCGCCACGTCCTTCTGCGTCTTCCCCTCGCCCTCTAGCATGCAAGCGACGTACAGTGCCGAAGCGGCCATCCCCATGGGGTCCTTACCAGCAGAGATTCCGGTCTGCTTCGCCTTGAACAGGATTTCGCGCGCCCTCCTCTGCGTCTTTTCAGACATCTTCGCCCTCGAGGCTATCCCTGAAACGCACCTACTCGCGTCAGCCACAGGCATCTTGAAGTCCATCTCCCTGTGCAGGAGCCTGTAAGACCTTGCGAGGTCCTTCTTCTTGACGTTGCTGACCACGGCCACGTCCTTGAGCGTCCTCGGTATCTCGCCGTCCCTGCATGCCGCATAGAGGGAAGCGGCCATCATCGCAGTAATCGACCTTCCCCTGACAAGGTTCCTCTCTAGTGCCTTCCTGTAGTAATAGGCGGCCTTCTCCGTGACTGCCTCCGATACCGTCAGCTTGTCCGCGGACCTTCTCAGCTCGCTGAACGCCTGACGGAGGTTCCTGTCGGCCGACTCGTGGACCTGGCTCCTCCTGTCCCACGTCCTCATCCTTGCGACCGTCGTCTTCATGGAGCCTGACAGCGACTTCCCCGAAGCGTCCTTGTTCAGTCCGCCAATGACGGTGGCTAGCCCCATGTCGTGCATGGCAATCGACGAAGGGATTCCTGCCCTGCTACGGTCCCCCTTTTCGTCTCCCGAGAAGGACCTCCACTCAGGACCCATGTCTACGATCTTCTCCTTTACAACGAGCCCGCATGAGGCGCAATAGTACTCCGAACCGTTGCCATCGAGCACCATGCTAATCTTGCCGCATCGGGGGCATTTGTCCGAACTCCTCTCCATCTTCAGGAGCCGCGAGAAGTTGGTGCTGGTTTCTATCTCTGGTCACGAACAGAAGTATCCTGTACTTCGAAATGTGGAGCTAATGTCGCGGTATATAAGAAGCGGGTCGTCCTCTCTTGATTTTCCGGCCCGCCGCCTCTATCTGAAGCCCAAGCCGGCGGAATCCATCGTCCTGACGCAGTCTCCGCACATCAGCCCCCGGGGAGTTCTGTAGAGGTGTTCGACGCTGCCGCACCTAGGGCAGACTCTTGGGAGCTTCTGGGGCTGCTGGATGGGTTCCACTTGTCTCGTGGGCTTATCGCCTCCGGGAGCGCCTACTGAGCGACTCCTGGTTGGCAATCTGGGCACACACCGGACAAACGGGGGGGTTAGAGGTTCCATTTGATTGAAGCCTGATTCGATGAGTTACGCATAACTCGGATTGTGTTTGATTCACGGTGAATTTGCTTTCGCAGCCCTATTAAAGGCGCGTCAAGGCATGTCCAAACCCTATTAGTGGGACTTCAGGGGTTGCGAACATATTTGGAGCTTCACGACAAGGCTAACGAGGCAAGACTGAGAGAGATTCTTGCGGCATTCAACGAAGCTTGGTTAAAGTACTGGGATTCCTACATCAAGCTCCAGGACCAGCTCTATGAGAGCCTGCGGGCCGGGAGGGAGGTCTCTTGGCTGGCCGCGACCGATGAAAGGAAGATGAGCGAGATAAACCAGGTTCAACGGGAGCTCTTCGAGAACATGCCGCGCAGGCTGGACTACTCCCCCCTGGGGCAGATATCGCGAGACCTGAATAGCGCCCCAAGCAAGATCAAAGACCTCGAGGCTGCCCTCGCCCAGGCGGAGGAGGGGTGCAGGAGCGTGGAGGCGGCATTAGCCCTCATGAAGGAGAAGGTCGAGGTCATGAATAAAGCCATGAGCGCGGCTAATCCCTGAGCAAAGTGACAGTCTAACGCTGGAACACCGACTGTCAGTTTCGATTCAGCCTATAGGGAAGAAGGTCTGTTCTATGTCGAGGAACAGAAACACCACCTAAGCCGGGCGGTCGGACTAGGGACTTTCGAACCCGTGTAGTAAGGGCGTCTATCTCCACTCGCTTATATTCGGCCAGGGCGCCTCTCATTCGACCAGGTGGCCCGACGAAAGAAGACATCCTGCGCGGCTACCTGACAACAAGGACGGGGCAATGGGCGTGAGCAACCACGCCACTCGAGACACTACCCATGGTCAGTTTCTTGAGTCCAGTCAGTCCCCTAGTGCCAAGTATGATGAGGTCAACATGGTTAGCAAGGGCATAATCGGTTATGGCTTGGAAAGCTGTCTGCGCCATGAGGGTTTCTCCTGTGGCCTCCACCCCTTCACCCTTCGCGATACTGATCGCCCGTTCGACCAGATTCCTGGCCTCGTGCTCAAGGTCACTCTCGAACGACTCGACGGAAGAAACCGGGACGCCGTATACCAGCGGCGCGTAGACGTTGATCATGATTAGTTTCGAGAGGAATTTCCTAGCAAATTCACAGGCAATGTGTACCGCCCTGGTTGAATGATCGGACCCATCGAATCCGACCAGTATCCTCTTGAAGTCGCCCAGGCTCTTGTGACTTTCCTGACCTGTCCCCCCCAGAGCCATGCTCTTTCCTGCGAAGTGTTTACCTCCACCTTTATGCATTCTGGCTTCTTCGAAATCTGACGGGCACGACAAGTGAGCTCTTCGAACGGCACTTCAATCGTTTCGGTCTTGCCAGTTCCTCACGAAGATGGAGAAGAGAGCTCCGGGCACCAGTAGTTCCTTCCGAACGCTGCCGGGTGGGGATATCGTCGATTGAAAAGGCAACCAGCTGGCTTCGCGGGTTGCCGTTTCTTCTAGCCGTCTGTACTCTCGCAACTTGTCGGGGCACCCGCCCCACCGGCCTGGGGCACACCAGGTGCCACGAGGGCGGAAGAATGGTATCTCGATAGCGCCTGTGTCCTCCCGAGTCGCTCATTGTCTCTGTCTGGTCTTAAATACGCCACGGATGGCGCGCGCCCTGGCAGCTCGTCCGTATGACAGTGATTTCGACCCATTTGAGGCAGCGGAGATCGCCGGAAACCAAGATCGGTGGGGCCTGACGATGGAGAGCTTCGACGAGCTGAGGCTGAGCCCCGCAGTCAAGAAGGGGGTCGACGCCGCAGGTTACAGGAGGCCCTTCCCTATACAGGCGGAAGGAATCGGCCCTCTGCTGGAGAGGAGAAACCTGATTGGACAGGCGAAGGCCGGCTCTGGTAAGACCCTCGCCTTCGGTATCCCGCTCATCCAGGCGATGGTCGAGAACCAGCCCTGGGTGCAGGGTCTCGTCCTTGCCCCCACGAGGGAGCTTGCTGTGCAGATAACTCTCGAGCTCGAGAAGATAGCCTCGTTCACGGGGGTGAGGGTCGTGACCATCTACGGTGGCCAGTCCATGAACGTCCAGCTCGACGCCCTCCGGCGCGGTACCCACATCGTAGTCGGCACCCCCGGGAGAACCATCGACCACATCAAGCGCGGGACCTTGCGTCTCGACTCTGTGCGCTTCGTCGTCATCGACGAGGCGGACGTCATGCTCGACATGGGCTTCATCGACGACGTCGACTACATCCTTCGCAAGACGCCCCCAGGAAGGCAGATGAGTCTGTTCTCGGCCACCATGCCCAGGTCGATCGTCCAACTCTCCCAGCGCTACATGGCCGACCCGGTGAGGGTCATGGTAGACGAGAACGAGCCGTCGGCGGAGACCCTGGAGCAGTTCTACGCCCGCGTGGAAAGGGACCAGAAGCTGGAGCTGCTGCTGGACATCCTGCGGAAGGAGAACCGGAAGAGCGCCGTCGTCTTCTGCCGGACCCGGCATGGCACCATCAGGCTGGCCAGGGAGCTAGAGAGGCGGTTCATGAGCGTAGTATCACTGCACGGCGACCTGAGCCAGAACCAGCGCGACCATTCGATGGGGCTCTTCAGGTCTGGCAGGGCGGACATTCTCGTCGCCACCGATGTGGCCAGCAGGGGGATCGACGTGAGGCAGGTCGACTGCGTCATCAACTACGACGTCCCAGAGGACCCGACGGTCTACTTTCACAGGGTGGGGAGGACTGCCAGGGCGGGGGACATCGGCAGGTCCTACACCTTCGTTAGCAGGGACGAAAGCGGAGACTTTGCCCGCATCGCAGCCCTCGCCAAGGCTCCAATCAACCCCCTGCGGGAAGAAGACTCACGTCCGCCACAGGGTCCCACTCTGTCATCACGGGGTCCCATGCCATGGCGCCACGGCCGCCGAGAGAGGCACAGGGGTAACCCCCGCCACTTCCGAAGATACAGGTGAATGAGGCAGAGAACCCGCCTCCAAGCCCTTAATATGCTGCCGATTCGGGCTAAGGGTGAAACGAGTTGGGAAAGAGAAAGGTCCTCAGTGAGGCCAACCTCAAGGAGCTCGTGATGCCCCAACAGGGGGAAATCCTGGGCAGGGCGATCAAGATGACGGGCGGGGACCAGGTCATAGTCAAGTGCGCCGACGGCGTCACGCGTCAGTGCAGGATCAGGGGGAAGCTGAAGAGGAGAATGTGGATCAGGGAAGGCGATGTCGTCCTCGTTGCGCCCTGGGACTTCGACAACGGCAAGGCCGATATCCTGTGGAGGTACATCAGGGCCCACATGGAATGGCTGGACGCCAACGGGTACCTGAAGGGCATTTAGGATAATCACGTAAAACTCCCTTCCCGCCGACCCCTACTCAATGGAGAAGCCGGCAGATTTCGACGTCGTGGTAGTCGGCGCCGGGATACTCGGCGTGACGCTCAGTTACTGGCTATCATCCCTGTTTGAATGCAGGATAGCACTCCTGGACAACGCCCAAGTGGCCGCAGCACACACCTCGACACGCAACACGGGGGTCATCCACAGGCCCTTCTACCTCGACCCAGTGAAGAAGCGGATCTTCGCAAGGACCTCCTACATCTCACACCCGATGTGGGAGAGCCTCGCGAAACGCGAGGGGCTTCCTTGGAAGCCCATTGGCACCTTCAACGTTGCTGCGGAGGAAGGGGAAATCGCGACGCTGGAGAAGTACGGGCGATGGGGCATTGAGAACGGCATGGAGGAAAGCGAGCTCGAACTCCTCGACGGAAACGGGGTGCGGAAACTCGAACCGGAGGTGAACTGCAGGGCGGCGCTAATATCGAAGACGGATGTCTCGGTCGACTTCGGGGTCTTCACGCGGTTCCTCTGGAGGCGCCTGGGTTCCCAGGGGGTGAAGTTCTTCGGGGGCCACAGGGTCGCAGATGTCCAGGAGAAGGACGGTTCCGCTGACGTGGTGGCCGAGGCAGGATCAAGGCTCGTTTCGTTCCGCTCCAAGCTCCTGGTCAACGCCGCCGGTGGGGGATCTCTCGAAATTGCACACTACTCCGGCCTCGCGAACGAGTACGCATCCCTCAACTTCAGGGGGGAGTACTGGGTCGTTGACGAGCCCTTCGCCTCGAGAGTCTCTTCGAACATCTACCGCCCCCCTCAGTTCCCTCAATACCCGTTTCTCGACCCCCACTTTGTCGTGCGGGCAGACGGCACGAGGCAGATAGGTCCGAACGCGGTTCTTGTCCCGGGCCCCTACGTCTACTCCGGAGTGGGGCTTTCGAAGCTTGGCGCCTTACTCGACAGGCCGGTGTTGCCCAAGGCAAGGTTGCTCACGAACAGGGAATTCCTGGCACTGGTCGCGGGGGAGTGGAGGAGCTCACTCTTGAAGAGCGCCATGTGCGACAGGGTCAGGAGATTCGTACCTGTACTGAACACAGGGATGCTCAACCGGAGAGCGGTCTTCGGGGTGAGGAGCTCTGTGATTGACCCCTCCGGCTTCGTGCCGGAGGCTATTCTCCTGCGAGGCGAGGCATCGACCCACATAATCAACTTCAACTCGCCCGGCGCCACTGGAGCGCCCGCATTTTCGGCCATGGTGGTGGACAGGCTTCGCCAGGATGGAGGGCTGGGCTCGCTGTCACCGAAAGCAGAACGACCCCTTATTCCGGAGTGGAACTTCGAGAAGGTTCTGGATCAGTTCTGACCGTTCATTCGAGCACGTGGATGTTCCGCTCGGCACACATGTCCTTCAGGACCTTTGGCCACACGGTGACGCTCACCTCTCCCAGATGCGCCTTCTTCAGCAGCAGCATCAGCGTCCGGGACTGACCGATGCCGCCGCCAATGGACAGCGGGAGCTCGCCGTTCATGATCCCCCTGTGGTAGTCGAACTTCAGCGAGTCGAGCTGATGGCTTATCTCCAGCTGCTTCTTCAGGCTCGCAGCGTCAACTCTTATTCCCATGGAGCTTAGCTCGTGCCTCCGCTTCGTCACCGGGTTCCAAACTAGGATGTCGCCGTTCAATCCGTGGAACACCCTCCCGTCCTTGGTCCTCGTCTCGCTCACCCAGTCGTCGTAGTCGGCGGCCCTCATCTCGTGGGGATGGCCGCTCTTCAGTACCCATCCGATTCCAACGATGAACACTGCGGGGTGCTCCTTGAGCAGAGCCGTCTCCCTCTCCTTCCTTGGGAGCTTCGGGAACATTTCGAGAACCTCTTCCGCGTGAATGAACTCTATCTTGTCAGCCATGTCCGGGTACTTCTTCTTCAGCTTCGGGAAGAGTTCGTGGACGTGGGTCTCGGCCCCCTTGAGGACCTTCCAGATTCTATTGACCGTCTGCTCCAAGTAAGGTAGGTTCCTCTCGTCCGCCGAGATTACTTTCTCCCAGTCCCACTGGTCAACGTAGGCGCTGTGGTCGTGATCGAGGAAGTAGTCCTTCCTCACCGCCCTCATGTCGGTGCAGATCCCCTCGCCCATGTCCATCCCCAACTCCTTCAGGGCGAAGCGCTTCCACTTCGTGGCAGCCTGGACTACTTGGGCGTCGATAGGGTGCTTGTTGTAGTCGTTCGAAATGTGGAACTGGACCGGGGTCCTCGTTCCGTCCCTGTCGAGCATGTCGTTTATCCCGCTCTCAGCGTCGACTATCAGAGGGACCGTGGCCATGGTCAGGTTGAGCTCCCTGCAGAGGTGTCGCTCGATGTATCCCTTCGCCTCGAAAATCGCCTTCTGGGTCTCCTTCCTGTCCAGAAGCGAGCTGTACCCCGTCGGGAGGATCTTCTCAACCTCTTCGTAGTTCCCTATCCCAGGACCCGCCAGGTCTTCGGTGCCAGAAGCAGAATGCATGAAGCGGTCGAGTCTAGGTTCGGGATTTAAGCCTCGCCCCGAACGAGTCACGCGCCAACCCTGTCGGCGCCATCACGCTTGAGTCGCTTTCGACCGCAGTAGGCGAAGACCGCGCCAGCGGTCAGCCGGGTTGCAGCCAGGGTCTCAAACCCCCTTCCCTCCATGGCGTCCAGTAGCTCCCCGTCCCACGACGTCCGTTCGATTAGCTGAGGGAGCCGCTCGAAGGCGAAGGCAGCACCTTTACGGGTCCTCCGGAGGACGAGTCCCACAACGCGGAGCCCGACCTGGATGTACGGCTCGAGAAGCGCCGCGGAAATCCCCCTAGGCTTGGCAAAGTCGTAGAGCACCACCCTGGCCCCTGGTTTCACGACCCTGGCAAGCTCGTCCGCCAGCCTCACGACACTCACATACTTCGGGACGTAGCAGCTCACTGCGCCGTCAAACGTCCCGTCAGCGAACGGGAGGGACACCGCGTCGCCGTTGACCACCAGTGGGACATTGGGCAGCCCCTTCTCCCAGCCGAGCCTCGCCATCTCCGGGGTCACGTCGACCCCCACGTAGCTGCTCCCTGTGCGGCAAAGCCTTTCCTCCAGGAGGAGGGTGCCGGATCCGATATCAAGGATCAGGTTCCCTTCTTGGAAGTGCCCGTGCGTCGCCACCCATCTCTTCCAATATCTGTCCTGGAAGAACGTGGCATAGTCGACTGTCCTGTCATAGGACGATGCCAACCCCCGGAATATTCTGCGGGCGACCCTGTGCATCCCAACCGAATCGGGCAACGTCGGCGTTGGGCGCGCCCCCTCCATAACGCTGTCCCTCTTCCCAAACAGTTCAATAGTGAAAGGGTCGAAGACAGCGCAGTTGGAAAAGCAGGAGGAGACCCGAGAGAAGGAGTTCTATGTCCCCAAGTTCGGTCCCAAGAAGTTCAGGATGCTGGTGGGTCTCTCGTTCTTTCCCTACACCCTGATGAACGCCAGCTACGTCGTCATCGGGTCGCTTCTAGCGTCTCCGGTGCACTACGACAGGATGGCTGAGATGGCGCTGGTCTATCTTCTGGCCGTCGGCATTTCTGCGCATTCCCTCGACGCGATGTCTCCGAACAAGCCGTGGGGGGACTTCCTGACCCGGCGCCAGCTGTTCGTGATGGCTGTCGGAGGCCTCGTCCCGGCGCTTGCTCTCGGGCTCTACCTCGCACTTTCGTTCGCGCCGCTGCTCATCCCTCTCGGGTTCGTCGAGCTCTTCTTCCTCATCGCCTACAACGTCGAGCTATTCTCTGGCAGGTTCCACACAGACGTCTGGTTCTCACTCTCGTGGGGGTACCTTCCTCTACTTGCAGGGTTCATTGTGCAGACGGACGCAGTCACCGTCCCGGCTCTCATCGGAGGGCTCTTCGGGTTCTTCACCGCGTTCGTCGAGATCAATGCCTCGAGGCCCTACAAGGCCCTGAAGAGGCAGCCCGATGGCGCGTACCCGCCGCTGGCGAAGAAACTGGAGTCAATCCTGAAGGGGGTGGTGTTGAGTGTTCTCGCCGCTGCCGCAGCCCTGCTCGCCCTTGCCCTAACGAGGTAAAAGGCACAGAGACAGCGACCCGCGGGCCAACGACCCTGCTCACAGCGGCCAGCGCCGATGGGCCCCCTCAATTCCGGCGTGGGCGCATCCTCCGAAGACCGTGGGCGCGGCTTCTCACGCCACCGTAACGAAGATGTACGCAGTCTGCTGTATCAGGCCGTCGGCAACGGTCACCGCGACGGTGTACTTGCCCGCCAAAAGTGACCGGCTCACGGCGATGCCCACGCCGAGGTCGTAGCCCCCGCCGCCGGATGGGACGGCCGACACACTGGGTGTTATGCGGATCAGGGTTGGGGCAGCTGCGTAGTTCTCGGAGTCCGATACGCTGACTTTCAGCGGGGCAGTCCATGACCCGGACACAGATATCTTGAGGGATGAGTTGTCGCCTGGAGCAATAATCAGTGAATTGTTACCAGAAACAGCGACATCAAAGCTGGGCTTGTAGGAAGCGTCGACGAAGCCCACATAGTTTCCCGTCAAGGAGGTGAACCACAGCCTCCCCCCAGCGACCGCGATGTATTCGTCGTTCTGTATGCCGTCGTAGGTCGTCGGCGGGGGGTTCGACTCGTCAATCTCTGTCAGGGTGCCGCTGACTGGATTCAGGAGCGCTATCTTGTTGGCGTAGTGCTCGTTGAACAACACCTCGCTGCCATTGGCGTCTATCAGCAGAGGGAGAGTCGTGTTCGTCCAGGGCACCCTTGATGTCGGGTACTGGGCCCAGGTGCCTGAGCTGAGGTCGTAGGCCGCCACGCTGCTGGCGTCGTGCTGCGCCACCCAGACCCTCTCCGATGAGAACGAGACGCTGGTTGGAAGGACGAGGGGGTATCCGCCGCCCACAACAGAGGGCGTTATCGTAGAACCCACAACGGACGGGTCGAAGGAGTAGATGTGGCCGTTGCACACGCACCCTTTCGTGGTCGCATTCGTGGAGAGGTTGATTGCCGCGAGGAGCGCGTAGGAGGAGTTCACGAAGTCAAGCTGCAGGGGGCTGTCTTCCCCAGTCCCCGAAAGGCTGACGACGGACATCGTCATGTTGGGGTAGATCCTGCCCAGCTCGGCCGGGGCGTTGTCGAAGGTGACCCAGAGGTCCCCGTCTGGACCTACTGCAAGCCAGTACGGGTAGCTCGCCCTGCCGCTAGCGTTTATCGATACCACCGAGCCGTCGTGAGGCCTCACTCCGAAGATGGCGTTGGCGAATTCGTCGGCGCTCCAGACCCGACCGTTCCAGAGGGCGATGCCAGAAGAGACGTCGGTCGGGAAGCAGTTTGCCTGGGTCGGCGTCTTGTACCCCGGCCATGCGTACTGGACAGTTGTACCGTTGTTGGGGTAGAGATGCGTGACCCCGGGCACTGCCTGCTCCACGAACCAGACGGAGCCGTCTGGAGCCGCAGTGATGGCACTCGGCCATGTGTCGTTCCCTGGCAGGGCGTATTCCGTCACAGGGCCGAAGGTCCTGTTCGTGACCTGGCTCTTCACAAAGGTCCCGCTTTGCAGCGAGACACACTGCTGCTGAGTCTGGGAGGAAGTCTGCTGAGTCTGGGAAGAAGTCTGCAGAGTCTGGGAGGACCCCGAGGTGAAATAGCCTTCGTAGAACGCGAATCCTGAAAACGCGACGAGCGCGATCACCACAATCGCGGCTATCCCTCCAGCCTTCACGCAAACCACCCTCTTCTGGTCAATAGTGTGCTTCGAAGCCCTTCCCGAGGGACCCCGGGGCCGTCTTCTGCTCGAGTAACTCGTTGGCACCCTCGGTAATCATGGTGACCCTGCTGTCGACCAGGTGCCTGGCGGGCCTGTTCTCAAGGGAGTAGCCGTTGGCGCCGAATATCTGCACAGCCCTGTTGGCTGCGTCGAACGACGCATTGGCAGCGTAGTGCTTCGCCTTCGTGACCGCGAGGTCTGCGGCGTCCCTCAGTTCGATGCTTTTCGGGTTCTCTTCGCACTTCTGCTTGATGAAGGCCGCCTTCAGCAGCAGGAGCCTGGCGGCGTCGAGGTTCATCGACATGATCCCTATGTGACGCTGGATCAGCTGGTGCTTGCCGATGAGCTTCCCGTGCTGGACCCTAACTCCGGCGTACTGCACCGCCTCGTCGAGGCAGTCCTGCACGACCCCGACGCACCCTGCAGCGATGCTCAGCCTTCCGTTCATGAGGCCCGAGAGCGCTACAGAAATCCCCTGCCCAGGGGGACCGAGCATGTCCTCCTTCGATACCCCTGCTCCGTCGAGGTAGACGGTCGAGGTGTCAGCCGTCGGCAGCCCCAGCTTGTGGGGTATGATTTCCGCCTTGTACCCGGGCGTAGCCGTGTCCATCACGAATCCGCACATCCCCTCGCTCTTCCCCTTTGGGCAAGCGAAGACCAAGATCCTGTTGGCGGTGGACCCGAGGGCAATCCACATCTTCTTCCCCGTGAGGTAGTATTTCCCGTTCTTCTCCTCAAAGTAAGTGGTCAGAGCGGCAGGGTCACTCCCAGCTCCCGGCTCTGTCAGCCCGAAGGCCAGTATGCTGTCTCCCCTTGTCGCCGGCGGGAGGAACCTGGCTTTTTGCTCCTCCGTTCCCCATTGCTGAATCGTCATCTGGCCCAGCGCCATGTGCGCCGAGAAGAAGGTCCTCGGACCCACGCCTTCCCGGCCAATCCTCTCCACGGAAAGGGCATAGGTCACCATGTCCGCTCCCTGCCCGTCACCGTACTTCCTCGAAACTGGGAGGCCGAGCAGGTGGGCCCTGCCGAAGAATGGCTTGACCTGGTCGTTTATCCTGTGCTCAAGGTAGCACTTGTCCTCGATGGGTCTGTACTCCTTGCAGGCCCTGTCGACCTGCTCGAGGATCATGTCCTGTTCTTCTGAGATGTCGAAGTTCATCTTCGACAGGTTCGTGAACTCGTCTTGATTCAGCGTTCGAGTCTACTCCTTCTACCGTTCTTTAGTGACCCTGCTCCTCACATGCCCGACGATTTCCTCGAGAGAGCTCCCCGGACCGTAGAGGCCCGTGATTCCGAGCCTGAGTAGCTTAGGCTTGTCTTCCTCGGGGATAATACCTCCACCCACGACCACGATGTCGCTACCTCCCATCTTGTCGAGCAGCTTCTTGACCTTCGGGAATGCCGTCATGTGCGCTCCGTTGAGCAGAGACAGAGCGACCACGTCGACATCCTCGTCTATGGCCATCTGTGCCACCTGCTCTGGCGAGGGAAGGAGGCCGCTGTAGATCACCTCCATGCCTGCGTCTCTGAACGCTCTGGCGAGCACGAGTACTCCTCTGTCGTGGCCGTCGAGACCCGGCTTTGCGACTAGAATCCTGATTTTCTTCTGGACCGCGGCGGTCTTCTTCACCATGTCCGACCCTCCGCGACCCGGAGGCATTCAAAACCTTTGCTGGCTGGTAGGGCGGGGAAAAGGGTCCTACATCTACAGGAGGACAGGCTCCTTGAAGCCCCCAAATGCTTTCCTCCCTTCGTCCACTATCTCCCCCAGAGTAGCGTAACGGGTGACAGCCTCCAGCATCGGGTAGATTGAGTTTGCATCTTCGTTTTCAAAAGTCCTCCCCATTTTCGCGAGTGCCTCCTGTACCTTGGCTTCGTTCCTTTCGCGCTTCACCGCAACGAGTCGCTTGAGCTGCTTCCTCTGCGCATTGAAGTCTATCTTCAGGAACTCGATGGGCTCTTTCTCGGGCTTCGAATACTTGTTGACTCCCACCACCGAGTCCTTGCCTTCCTCCACGCGTCTGGACAGCCTGTAGGAGTTCTCCGCAATCTCACGCTGAAGGTATCCGGTCTTGATGGCCTTTAGCAGGCCTCCGGCCGATTCGATCCTGTCGAAGTACTTGTATGCCTCTTCCTCCATCTGCTCTGTGAGCCATTCCACATAGTAGGATCCTCCGAGCGGATCCATCACGTTCGGAATCCCGGTCTCCTCTGCAATGATCTGCTGCGTTCGGAGCGCAACCTCCACCGCCTGCTCCGTAGGAAGCGCCCATGCCTCGTCATATGAGTTCGTGTGCAGGGACTGGGTCCCGCCCAGCACACCTGCAAGTGCCTCTATGGCAGTCCTGACTATGTTGTTGAGAGGCTGCTGCCAAGTGAGCGATGCCCCGGATGTCTGGGTGTGGAACCTCATGAGAAGGCTGCGCTTGTCCTTCACGCCGTACTTCTCGCTTAGGACCCTGGCCCATATCCTTCTGGCTGCCCTGAACTTCGCGATCTCCTCGAAGAAGTCCATGGTCGAGTTGAAGAAGAAGCTCAGCCGAGGCGCGAACTGTTCTACCTTCAGCCCTGCCTCGAGGCCAAGCTCCACATAGCCGAAACCGTCTGCCAGAGTGAAAGCGAGTTCCTGGACCGCGCTGGACCCGGCCTCTCTGATGTGATACCCGCTTATGCTGATGTAGTTCCACAGCGGCATTTCCTTGGTAGAGAAGACCATGAGGTCCCTGACAAGCCTGAGGTGGGCCTCCGGGGGGTAGACCCACTCCTTCTGTGCGATGTACTCCTTCAGCATGTCCGCCTGGACAGTCCCCCTCAGCTTCACCATCGGCACACCCTGCTTCCTCGCCACTCCCGCGTACATGCAAGTCAGCACCGTTGCGGGCGCGTTGATGGTCATCGATGTGCTGACCTTGTCAAGCGGGATGCCGTCGAAGATCACCTCCATGTCCCGAAGGGAGGACACGTTGACGCCGCACCTCCCCACTTCCCCCTGCGCCTTCTTGTGATCGCAGTCGAGGCCGTACAGGGTCGGCATGTCGAAGGCGATGCTAAGGCCAGTTTCTCCGTGGTCGAGCAGGAGCTTCAGCCTCCTGTTGGTGTCTTCAGGGGTCCCGAACCCGGAGAACATCCTCATGGTCCATCGCCTCCCCCTGTACATGTTCGGGTAGACCCCTCTGAGATACGGATACACGCCAGGGAACGCCTGGTCCGAATAGTCCGAATTTGAAACGTCAGTCGGGGTGTAGAGCGGCTTCAGCGGAATTCCGGACGCGGTCTGGAAGCCCCCGCTGACGCCGGGCGACACGTCCGCTCCCTGACTGTAGATCGCCTCCTCCCACTGCTTCAGGCCCTTGCGGAGGTTCTCCAGGGCCTTCCTGTCGTAAAGTGTCCCTTCGCGCCCCCTATCCTCTACAGCGTCCTTCGCCTTCTTCCTCCAGTAGGCGTCCTTCCCTCCTCTGAGCAAACCTTCCTGACACCGCCACCGCCTAGAGATAAAGCATGCTTCAACCAATTAAAGGGGGTCGTCTGACGGGCGTTGAGGCGGCCTTGCGGGTCAGGGAGATTGCTTCGAGGATAAAGAAGAGGGACAGAATCGCCCTCGCGAAGGGGATCAGCCTTGCCGAGAACGACCCAGAGGGAGCCGCGAAACTTCTGGCCTACATGGGACCTCCAGGAAGGGCGTTCGTCGTCGGCATAACCGGCCCCCCAGGCACTGGGAAGAGCAGCCTTGTCGACAGGCTGATCGAAGCTTATCGCAAGGACGGACTGAAGATCGGAGTCATAGCGGTGGACCCCTCCAGCCCGATAACGGGGGGTGCCCTGCTCGGGGACAGAATCAGGATGTCGGGGCACGCTGGAGACCTGGACGTCTTCATACGAAGCATGGCGTCCCGGGGATGGTCCGGCGGGCTGTCGAGAGCCACCTCCCAGGTGATTAGGCTGATGGACGCCGCGGGCTACGACCTAATCCTCCTCGAGACCGTCGGCATCGGGCAATCGGACATCGAGGTGGTCGGGGTTTCTCACGCTGTGCTGGTGGTGCTCATGCCGGGCTTGGGAGACGACATACAGGTCTCGAAGGCGGGGCTGATGGAGATTGGTGACGTCTACGTTGTCAACAAGTCTGACATCGAAGGGGCTGACCTCATGGTCGTTAACCTGCTCTCGATCTTCAGAGGTGCCCCCCGTTCCCCCCCGGTCCTGAAGGTCTCCGCCCTCTCGGGGGAAGGCATCGATAGGCTGCACGACGACATCGAAAGAATCCGGCGTCCCTTTACGGCCGGGAACACCGACCTCCGGCTGAGAAGCATCAGGGGTATGATCGTCGAAACTGCGAGAGGCGCTGCCATGGAGCACCTCGCTGGCGTGTCAGAATCCAGGGCTGACCGGCTCGCACGGCAGGTGCTCGAAGGCAGGACAACCATCGAGGCAGCTGCCGCCAGGTTGTCGGCCTAGGGCTCCCGCTCTTCGATGGGGACGTACTTCAGCCCCGACCGGCCCACGTAGGTGGAGTCGGGCCGGATCAGCTTGTTGTCTCCCACTTGCTCGTTGTAGTGGGCCATCCAGCCGAAGATCCTGCTCGCAGCGAAGATGGGCGTGTACAGAGGGACCTCGATCCCCAGGGAGTAAAAGATGGGAGCGGCATAGAAGTCCAGGTTCGGCGGAATCCGCTTCGCCCTCCACATCTCCGCCTCGAGTGAGTCGCAGAGCTGGTAAAGCGTGTCGTCCCCTCCTCTCCTATTGAGGATCTCCCATAGGTACTCCTTACAGATCCGGGCCCGGGGGTCGAACTGCTTGTACACCCTGTGGCCAAAACCCATGACCTTCCTCCCTTCCTTGAAGGCTGCCCGGAGGAACTCTCCTGCCTTCGCCGGTTCCTTGAGGTCCAGCAGCATCCCCATGGCCGCCTCGTTGGCCCCTCCGTGAAGCGGGCCCTTGAGGGAGGCAAGCCCGGCCGAAGCCGCAGCGTAGGGATCTGCCAGCGTCGACGCGACCACCCTCACGGTGAATGAGGAGGCGTTCAGGTCGTGCTCGAGGTAGAGCATCATCACCCGCTCGAAGACTCTGCGCTCGTATTCCGTCGCCTCCTTGGTAGTCAGCATCTGGAGAAGGTTGTCCGAGAACCGGAGGTCTTTCTTCGGCGTCCTGGGGGAGTCTCCACGAGGAACCCTGTGAGAGTTGGCGGCCAGCACGGACATCTTGGCCTCCAGGGACATCTGCTTCCCCGGGAGGTCCTTCTCGGCGTCTATGCTCCCCAGTGCGGACACGGCTGTCCTAATTACATCGATGGGATTTGCGTCCTGTCCTAGCTCTCTCATTATCCCGAAGACCTTCGGCCCCACCTCCGCCCTCTCCCTTAGGCCCTCAGTGAAGGATTCGAGCTTGCTCCTCGTGGGGAGCTTGCCAGTGAGAACGAGGTAAGCAGTCTCCTCGAACCCCGCCTTGGTCGCTAACTCCAAAATGGGGTACCCTCTGTATAGCAGCGACCCATCGGGGTCGCTCTTCGATATCCTCGTGTCGGTTACCGAGACACCCGCAAGGCCCTTCGGCAGTTTCACGGGGTCGGGCGCATCCTTCATTTCTTGCCCCGGATGATTCGCTTCGAGGCGCGCAACGCCCTTTCGTCTGCCTCCTCGTATCGGTAGTAGTCGATCAGACCGTAGAACTCCTTCCTCGTCATCAAAGAGCGGAGCATCCCCTTCTGTGTCCCATCGGCCTTGAGCCGGGCAAAGGTCTCCTGGACCGCCTTCATCATCGCCCTAAAGGCCGTGACAGGGAAGATGACGACTTGGTACCCGAGCTCCTCGAACTCCCGCACCGACATGTAGGGGGTCTTCCCGAACTCGGTCATGTTCGCCATGAGCGGGATGCTCACCTTCCTCCTGAACTCCCTGAACTCCTCGTGGCTTTCCAGCGCCTCGGGGAATATCATGTCTGCCCCTGCCCTTGAATACGCCGCCGCTCTCTTGATGGCCCCATCAAGCCCCTCGACGGCCCTGGCATCCGTCCTGGCTATGATGAGCAGCCCTTTGCCCGCTGCCTCCTTCGCAGAAATCAACTTCTTGACCATCTCGTCGACGTCCACGAGCTCCTTCCCATCGAGGTGTCCGCACCTCTTCGGTAGCACCTGGTCTTCGATGTGGATGGCCGCGGCACCGGCGGCCTTCATCTCCTCCACCGTCCGGGCGACGTTGAGGGCTTCGCCGAAGCCGGTATCGGCGTCGACTATCAGAGGCACGCGGACTTGAGACGTGATCTGCCGCACAGCCAGTGTCACCTCAGACATCGTCGTCACTCCCAAGTCCGGGAGGGCGAGCAGGTTGGAGAAGCCAGCCCCAGAGAAGTAGAGCGCACCGAACCCGGCCTTCTCAGCGAGCTTCGCAACAGAAGGGCTGAAGACGCCGGGCGCGACCACTATCTTCTTCCCTAGGAGCCTCATGAAGGCATCAGCCTGAGTCGCCAAAATCAGCAGGCGACCGCGCTCAGGGCTCCTGCTATATGCTTGTCCCCCCGCCGCTCCCCATCACGATTAAATCGAGCGGGAAAGGGTCCGACACGTTGCTCAGCTTCATCTCGCATGGCGCCCCCCACGATGCCGTCTTTGTTCACGGCGCCGGGGCGAACAGCCTCCTCTGGAGGCGGATGCTGGAAGGACTCTCGGGAGACTCCAGGGCCTTGGCGGTCGACCTCCCCGGCCACCCGAGCGGGGAGATCACATGCAAGAGCGTTGTAGACTACGCCGAGGCTCTTCACCAATTCCTCATGGACAGTCGACTAGACAGGCCCGTCGTAGGAGGCCACTCCATGGGAGGCGCGACCGCGCTGACCCTTGCCCTCGCTCACCCGGAGGATGTCGGCGGGCTGATCCTCGTTGGGACGGGCGCCAAGCTCGGGGTCGCACCCGAGATACTGGCGGGGCTCAGAAGTGAGCCCATGCGCACCATCGAGAACATCATCACGCCCTGGAGCTTCTACTCAATCGACCTCGGCCTGGGCCGGGAGGCGCGGGCTGCATTGTCGGCCTCGAATCTGCCCGTCTTCCTCAACGACTACCTTGCCTGCACGGCCTTCGACGTCAGGAAGGACCTGCAGAAAATCTCCAAGAAGACGTTGGTCGTCTGCGGTGACAGGGACAGGATGACGCCTCCAAGGTTCTCGGACTACCTGGCCGCCAACATCTCTGGCTCCGAGCTCCGATTCATCAAGGACTCGGGGCACATGCTCCCCTTGGAAAATCCTGAGGCACTGGCTTCGGTGGTCCAGCCCTTTCTTGCCGGGCTCACTCTGTGAACTCTTCGCCGCCCCTGGCTATCCTCGTCATCTCCCCAATCAGTGCGATCATCCCCTCCCTGGTGACCGACGAGACGGGGTAGAGGTCGGCCCCGAAGGAGAGCTTCCGAATGCTCCGGAAGAGCTCTGAGTAGAGCGAGTACTGCTCACCGTTCTTGGTCCCCGCAAGCGCGTCTTCGAAGGCCCTCGTTCCCTTGCTCCACTCGGCTATCAGCTTGACCCTCTCTTTGGCGATGTCCCTCTTCGTCAGGACAGTTATCTTGGGGATGTTCATCCTAAGACCCACCGACGCGGAGAGGAGGGCGAGCGATAGGAAGTTGGAGGGCGTGCCCGCCAGCAGCGGGTCGACCAGAAACAGCAGCAGCTTAGAGTCCGCCTTCAGCTCGCTGACAATGAACTCGCCACTCTCCCTGTAGGCAAACAGTTCGGTCTGACCGGGGGTGTCGACGATGACGTTCTCCGCATTGAAAGACTCGATCTGCTCCTGCAGCTGACCGAGCTTGGTCGCGACCAGGTCAGTAGCGAGGACCAGAGCGCCGTTGGGCCCCAGCCCGTACTCCTCCATCACGTCCTGCAGTTGCACACTCTCCCTGATGTCCACGTCCGCTTCGTATGGGAGATCCACCACTCCCGGATCCAGGTTGACTGCGATGGCGTCCTCTCCTCTGTTGACATACCAGTCCTTCAGAGCCGCGGTCAGGAGCGACTTCCCGGAGCCCGCTGTTCCGGTCACGAATACCACGTCCATAACTACTCGCCGAGTCCCCTGGCGGATTTCACAGTCCCTCCCGCCTTCTCGACTTCCCTCTTCAACTCGCCCGCGATCTCATGCCCTTCGTCCTCAGTCCTTCGTCTGTCCTCCCCCACCACCGCGATATCGAGCTCTATCCTCGAAACTCCCTCCCTTATCCCCCTGGGGTGGGACTTGATGTACGCCTGCGGGTGCCTCTTCAGCTCCTGTGATATGACGGGGGACAAGGCCGACTCGAGGATCCCTTCCAGCTTCATGGTGATGTACTTCCGGTGCAGCTTCCCCAGCTTCTTCCTGATTTCGGGCTCGACACTACTCCTGAATATCCCACGCATCTCTGTCGGAACGCCTGGCAGGCAATAGACTGTTGTCTCTCCTCTAACCAGCCTCACGCCGGGGGCTGTCCCCGCCTCATTGAATACAGGCTCCGACCCGGCCGGTAGCTTCGCCATCTTGAGCCGGGCCGGCGTCAGTTCGATGTGCTGCAGCCCCCGCCTGGCGTAGTGCTCCCTGATCAAGCTGAGCGCCCCTTCGTTCTTCCTTAGCGACACTCCCATTCCGTCGGCGATGCCCCTGAGGGTCATGTCGTCGGGGGTGGGCCCGAGCCCGCCTACCACGATCAGGAAATCTGGACCCCTCTTCACCGCTGCCCTGAACGCCGAGGCAATCTCCTCAAGGTCGTCGTCGATGGTGGTGATCTCCTTCAGCATCGTGCCCATCCTTGCCAGCCGTCCCCCAAGCCAGTGGGCGTTCGAGTTCATCGTTCTGCCTATGAGGAGCTCCTTCCCCACAGCGAGCATCTCGACTCTGACCATGGCGCGTCGTTCACTTCCTCAGGCTTAAAACGAGTGCGAAGACCCGCGCGAGCAGATGGAAGCTCCACGCCGCTATCCAACAAGGCCCCTGGTGGGCGCCGGGGCGGTGGTCCACCGAGGGGGGCGGGTGCTGCTGGTGAAGCGGAGGAATCCTCCCAACAAGGGGAAGTGGGCTCTCCCTGGAGGCTTAGTGGAGCTGGGGGAGACCGTCCAAGCCGCGGCCGTCCGGGAAATCAAGGAAGAGACGGGCCTTGTGGTGGAAATCGATGGCCTCCTCGACGTGCAGACTGACTTGCACACGGACGGGAGCTCGCGGATCGAGTATCACTACGTGCTCGTCGATTACTTGGCGAAGCCTGTCTCTGGCAGGCTGAAGCTCAACGCCGAGTCTTCGGACTCGGGCTGGTTTACTCGCCGCCAGGTCGGACGCCTGGCCATGAGCAGGGGCACGAGGGCAGTCCTGGCGATCTTCTTCAAAAAGCGTCTGCGCTAGGCGGCCTGCGCGTCAGACACGTTGAGCCGCTACTTCTCCTTGTTGCCACTGAGCCACCATTCGAGGTAGTCGGCCTGCTGCCTTGAGCGCTTCCGCCTCTCGTCATCCTCTGGGGTCTTGGCTTTGAATCTGGCGTCTGAAAGCTGGTCCCTGGTGAGGAACGCTCCGCAGTTCTTGCAGCCGTATCTCTTGGTTGGCGCGTCGTACAGCATTATCCCGACGTGGCATTCGGGGCAGATTTGATCCAAGTGTGTTGAGTCCCGCCCCCTCGCGGTGTCCTTAACGCTTTCTCTCGTCCGCGTCTCGCCTCGCTCTCACTCACACTCGTTAAATAGCAACTGTGGCGGAGCCGTTTTGAGCTACAGGTGGCAGAAAAGCTAGTCTTGGCAGGTCCCGCCTCCGAGGAGATGGGGCGCTCCCTGTCGGAGAAGCTCGGCTTCCCCCTGCTCGCGGCGGAGTTCAGGGTCTTCGCGGACGGCGAGTCAAAGTTCACGCTGCACGAGAAGGTCGAAGGGAAGAGTGTATTCATCGTCCAGTCGACCTACAACCCGGTGGATCAGCACATGTTCCAGCTTCTTCTAGCTTCACACCAGCTCAGCGAGGCTGGTGCCAAGGTGACGGCGGTCGTCCCGTACCTGGCGTACGCCCGGCAAGACAAAGAGTTCCTTCCTGGTGAGGGGGTCACTCTGGGCGTTGTCGCGCACCTCATGCGCTCGATGGGTGTGCGCAGGCTGGTTACTGTTGACATCCACTCCGCTGAGGGCCTCGCCCTCTTCTCGTTCCCGACCTACAGCGTCTCAGCCATCCCGAGCCTCGTCGAGTACGTGCGGGCCGAGCTGGGGCTGAAGGATCCCGTCGTCATGTCCCCAGATTTCGGAGGCTCGAAGAGGAAGGAAGCGTTCGCACAGCTCTACGGGGCTCATTTCCTCCAGATGAGCAAGACCAGGGACAGGATGACGGGAGGAGTCAGCTTGAAGGAGTCTGAGCTCGACGTGAGCGGGAAGGAGGTAATCATCGTGGACGACATCATCAGTCAGGGGGATACGGTGAAGGCCGCGGCTGAGGCAGTCCTGAAACAGGGGGCGAAGCAGGCGCTTGCGGTGTGCGTGCACGGTCTCTTCGCCGGTGATGCCCTCCAGAAGCTGGAGAAGACATCCGTCGGGCCGATAATCTGCTCGAACACGGTCCCCAGCAAGTACAGCAGGGTGGACGTCTCAGAGGCGCTGGCGTCCCATCTCAGGACTCTTGAAGAATAGGTCGCTGGTGCTGCTTTCCGGGGAGGGCATTTCCGTCCCGGCTTCGGAATCCAGGGCTCTCTTTCTCGCCGCGGATCCGCATTCCACGTTCGAAGCGCCCGAGCCCAGAGTGTTGCTCGCAGATTCGGATGCCGATCCACTTGCGGTGGGAACACGCGTTGCGTTCGCGAGGCGGGTGGGGATTCTGCTGCATTCTCAGTCCGATGCAAGCAGCATCCTGACGGGACGCCGCATAAGATTCAGATGCTTCGATCTGCACCCGATGGAGTCCCACCCAGATCCGGACGCGTATCTGATAGGACTCGACGCGACCGTCGACCTCGCGAACCCGGAGTACGAGCTCACCCTAGTGAGGGGAAAGAGGGACTATCTGGCCGCTACCGCCCCCGGGACGATGCTGCAGGGGTGGTCCAGACGACGCCCCAGGTCCCGGCCCTACTTCCACCCATCGGCCATCTTCCCCAAGCTCTCCAGGGCTCTCGTCAACCTGACCCGCTGCAGGAGGGGAGACATCTTCCTAGAACCCTTCGCAGGAACGGGGAGCATCGCCATAGAGGCATCGTTGGTGGGCGCCGACGTAGTCGCCGTGGACGTGGCGGATCCAATGGCACGGGGGGCGCTCTCCAACATGAGACACCTTGCGCAAGAATGGATGGGGATCATCCGCGCCGATTCCGCTCAGCTCCCCGTCAGGGGGGTACGCGCTGTTGCCACCGACATCCCCTATGGAAGGGCCTCCAGCACGCGCGGCCGCAGCCCTGATGCGATGGTCGAGCTGCTCCTCCCAGAGCTCGCCCGAGCCATGGACCCGGGTTCCTTCCTAGTGCTCATGCACCCGCAGGGCTTGAAAGTCCAGTCGAGATCCGACTTCGCCGTGGAGGAGGAGCACCACCTCCACGTTCATAAGCTCCTTACCCGGACAATCACCGTCCTGAAGAGGAGATAGCTTGGTAAGGCTCGCAGTGACTTTCCTTGGAACGAGCGCCGCCGCCCCGACCGCAGAAAGAGGGCTCCCTTCGGTAGCGATAAAGCGGGAGGGAGAGATTGTGTTGATGGACTCCGGTGAGGGCGTCCAGCGGAGGTTCCTGTCCGAGTCCCTGGGACTAGGGAGCGACATGACCGTTCTGATCACCCACCTCCACGGCGACCACGTGACTGGTCTGCTTGGCCTTCTCCAGACAATGAGCCTCGCCCAACGGCATAAGCCTCTGAACGTGGTAGGCCCAGCGAGGCTCCTGAAGTGGTTGGAGGTCACCACCGAGCTGCTCCACATCGGTCTCACCTTCCCCATCAGCTTTCGGGTTGCCAAGCCTGGGGTGGTCCTCCGAACGGGCGGCTTCCGCATAAGGGCGGCCAGGGCGGCTCACTCCGTCGAGGCGTACTCCTACGTCGTAGAGGAGCTGGGGAGGCCAGGCGTCTTCTACCCGGAGAAGGCCAAGGCCCTGGGCGTTCCAGAAGGGAAGCTGTGGTCCAGACTCCAGAAGGGAAGATCGGTCACCAGCGGAGGGAAGAAAATCGAGTCCGCGCAGGTTACCGGCCCGCCCAGGCCTGGCAGGAAGATAGGGTACTCCGGCGACACCCGTCCATCGGCCGGGCTGGTCAGGTTCTTCTCCGGCTGCGACCTTCTGATTTTCGATTCGACGTTTAGCGGCCGAGACAGAGAGAAAGCGGTCGAAAGAAAGCACAGCACCAGCGCGGAAGCGGCCGAACTGGCAAGAAGGGCGAAGGTCCGCCAGCTGGTGCTCACGCACTTCAGTGCGAGGTACACGTCGGTCTCGAGCCTTGTCAGGGAGGCCCGCAGGTTCTTCCCGGACACCGTCGCAGCTTTTGACGGCCTATCGATCGATGTTTCCTATCCGGCGTAGGCCGTCAACCAGTCGATGGCTGCGCCAATCTTCTCGGAATGCACTGTTAGGTAGATGGGTCCCAGAGGCGACTCGTCCGGGCTTCCGCAGAGCGCTATCACACCGGCGGATGCAGCCTGCCTGTTGAGCATGAGCGAGGCAGATCCCACCGTGCTTTTCAGGAGCATCTGCTTCTTCGCGGCAGAGCGCACGTGCCTGTCTCTGAGTTGGTCCCTGATCTGGACCAGAGCCCTGGGGTCCTCCGTCGTGAGCTTCTCAGACCCGGGTCTGGTGCTCCTTTCGCACCGAGCGTCCCCCAGCACGCTCTTCATGGCTTGGAAGACTTTCTCAGGATCTTCGGAAGGGGAAACCGTGGCTTCGAGGACAAGCTTCGCTTCTAATTCAGGCTGCGACATTCTTCCCCCATCGCCCGACGACCTCGACGATTTCGGCAACCAACCTTTCCGGCGTTCCGTGCTGGTTGGAGACTGTTTCGTCAGCGAGCGCGATGGCTCTGCCTATCCCTACCCCGAGCTCCCGCCTGTCTCTTTCGACGAACATCTCGTAGGTGAGCGGGTCGTCCCTCCTGCCCCTCTCCTTTAGAAGTTCGAAGCGCCTTTCGGGGGAGGCATCCACGGCAACGAGCAGCACTCTTGCCTTCTTTCTGAAGGCGCCCACCTCGGCCATGGATCTTATTCCGTCCACGACGACCCTGTCCGCCTTCGTCTTCGCAATCGTCTCGAGGCACAGGTCCGCGACCGCCGATTCTCCCTTCTCTTTCCTCAGGAGCTTCATCACTTCTCCTGTGTTCTTCGCGTCTGGGGCCAGGCCTCGCCGCTTGGTTTCAGCCCTGATCACGTCCCCCATTACCACGCGAGTCCATCCGAGCCTGACGAGCGCCTGGGCGGCTGTCGACTTCCCCGCTCCGGGCATGCCCGTAATCGCCACGATTCGAAGCAAACTGTTCGCTTCCCGGCCGAGAGATAGCGAATTTAAAGGAACTAGTGCTGGCCGAGTTCGTGCGCGCCTTCGTAGCGCTCGAGATCCCTGTGAGCGTCGTCGACTCGCTCGTCGAAGCCCAGAAGGAGCTGGAAGCCACCGGGGCCGACATTAAACTGGTCGAGCGTGAGAATCTCCATCTGAACCTGAAGTTCCTCGGCGAGATTAGTGAGGCGCAGGCTTCGGAGGCGAAATCAAGGCTGGCCAAGCTCTCGCTGAAGGGTGCAGATGTCACCATCGCGGGAGTGGGAGCATTCCCCTCCCCCAGCAGACCAAGGGTCGTCTGGGCTGGCCTCGCGCCGGAGGACGAGCATTTCATCCTCCCCATTGCGGACGGGGTCGCAACCGCTCTCGAGGGAATAGGGGCGAGGGACGACAGGCCATTCAGGCCCCACATAACTCTTGGGAGGGTGCGCACGGGCCGGAACGTGCGGGGGCTCATCGAGGTACTGCGGCGTAACGCCGGCAGGGAATTCGGAGCTGCCGGGCTGAGGGAAATCAAGCTGAAGTCCAGCACACTCACACCGAGCGGCCCCGTCTACAGGGACGAGGGGGTGTACCCTCTGTCATGAGCCGGCTGACACCAGTGCTGAAGCAGGCTTCCAGACTCGTCGTCCCCACACGAACAGAGGTCGCGAATCTCAGCAGGCTGTCAAGCATGCTCCTTGCAAGGACCAGACGAGCTGCCAAGAGGTTCCCCGAGGTGAGAGGCGTCTTGATGGGGGGCTCGTTCGCCAAGGGGACTTGGCTGCCGGACCGCGTCGACCTCGACATCTTCGTCAAAATCGACAGCGCGACTCCTGAAGGAAGGTTCGAGAAGGTCGGACTCGAAGTTGGTGCGCTCGCCACCAGGGGGTATCCCGTGGGGAAGAAGTACGCACAGCACCCCTACACGGAAGCGGCAGTTGATGGAGTGAGGGTGAACATAGTCCCCTGCTTCGCCGTGAAGGCAGGCGAGTGGAAGAGCGCAGCTGACAGGTCCCCTTACCATGTCGAACTCGTCGAGGGCATCCCCCAAGAGAAGAAGGACCAGGTCAGGCTCCTCAAGCTCTTTATGAACGGTGTGGGGGTATACGGAGCTGAGATTCAGCAGCAGGGGTTCAGCGGGTACGTCGCGGAAGTCCTTGTGATCAAGCACGGCAGCTTCGAGTCCGTGATTAGATGGTTCGCTGAATACGATGTGCCGGCCAACGGGAAAATATTCACCCTCCCTGACCCGGTCGACGAGGGGCGGGACCTCGGGGTTGCAGTGTCGGGGGAGAGCCTGGGAAGGATGGTGCTGGCCGCCAGAGAGTTTCTAAGACGCCCCGCTCTGGCTTACTTCGCGAGAATGAGCGGAATGGCCCACAGGTCGCTGGAGGAAGATGTCGTCGCGGCTCTTTTCTCCCACAAGGTATTGAGCGAGGACACTCTTTGGGGGGAGCTCCGTAAGACGCTCAAGCACGTCGTAAGGCACCTGGAAGTACAGGGCTTTCGCATCGCCCGGGCCATGGCCGCTTCAGACAACGCCTCAAGGAGTGCGATACTGCTCATACCCGAGTTCGCCGAGCTCCCCGAAGTCGAACAGCGGGTGGGTCCGACGGTTGACAGGAGAAAGGACGTTGAGGCCTTTGTTTCCACGAACTCGAAGCAGTCCCGCCTGGTCTGGGTGGACGACGACGCCCGAGTCCGGCTGCTGAGGCCCCGAAGGTACACGCGGCTGCCTGTCCTTCTCGAGGACGTAATCAGAGGCAGGGTGGGCCAGATAGGGGCCTCCAAGGAGATCGAGGCCGGCATGAAGAAGACCGGGGTCGTGCTGCAAGGCCGCGCTCTGGCCCGAAAGGCATCCTCCTCGAAGTGGCTGCGCGATGGAATCAGGGAAATCACTTCCGATGCGATCGGAACGCGCTAGGCCTGAAGACCTGTCGAGGACGCCGTACATCCAGGTCCTCACCTACCCTCGCATCTCGCTCCGCGAGGCGAAGCAGAGAATACGGCAGCTGAAG